>Ga0316222_1000195_pt1 | contig 98734 bp, 98 predicted proteins | sample TBH18011metaG_FD_206008 | JGI IMG/M metagenome (GOLD analysis project Ga0316222, IMG submission 206008) | Freshwater microbial communities from Trout Bog Lake, Wisconsin, USA - TBH18011 | ecosystem: Environmental > Aquatic > Freshwater > Lake > Hypolimnion/Profundal zone | place: USA: Wisconsin...
GGGCTAAATCATTTAAAACTTTACTGGAGAAAGACCTTGAGGACGAAATCAATGGCAGATAAAATATTAAAAATCCTGGTGCTGGTGGTGATGGTGTTCGGAACATCGGGATGTTCTTGGCTGGGTATCGGTCAAAGCAATTACACCTGTCCTGGCGGGGTAGATGGCGTACGCTGCATGTCGGCTAGACAGGTTTACCAAGCGACCGAGTCATCAGACTATGTCAAACCGGCCAATACGGGTAGCGAAGATGAAAAATCAACAACGGCAACAGCAACGTCCGCCGGTGTCATCCCTCAGCGGACCAGCCAGATTGCAATTCCCAGCATAGAGCAGCCAGTCCCCATCCGCACACAAGCCAAAGTCATGCGAATCTGGATGGCGCCCTGGGAAGACGATGACGGGGATCTTCACGCCGATGGCTACCTTTACACCGAAATCGAGAGCCGCCGCTGGAATTTAGGTGAACGATTCAAGTCACCTGGTGGCGCAATATCGCCGCTCAGCATTGCAACACCTTCCGTCAAGCCTAAATAAATCAGGGTAAGGAATACCATGAGCCTTTTCCATTTCCATACCGGATTAGATAACCGTTCTCCACCAGTTTACGAAAATGGTCTTTAAGCGTATTGCGGCTGACGCCTGTTAGCCGCATCATGTCGCTCATTGTTACCCGGCCTGTATTGCGAGCCTGATCCAGTATTTGCACCGCAAGTTCCGGCAAAGCAGCAATCAGAAGCTTTTCACGCTCCATCTTGGCGGCTAAGCGTTTCATCTGTTGATGCATGGCTTGAAGAAAAAACTTAAGCCAAGGCTGCCAATCCGGCTTGGCATGGCGGATAGTCCCTTGCGTTTGCCGCAACGCCAGATAGTAGCTTTCTTTGCTATGCTCGATAACGCTCTCAAGCGAACTGTAAGGTACATAGGCATATCCGGCCTTTAATAGAAGTAGCGTGGTCAGTATACGGCTCAGCCTGCCATTACCATCCTGAAAGGGATGGATTTCCAAGAACACGACTACAAACACACCGATAATCAGCAAAGGGTGCAAGCGGCCAGTATCGCGAGCTGTATTCAACCAATCGATTAATTCGGTCATCAACCGAGGCGTATCATAGGGTGTGGCCGTTTCAAAAACGATACCGATTTGTTGGCCGCTTTCGTCAAAGGCGGCCACGCTGTTTGACGATGTTTTGTAATTACCGCGATGCCATTCGTCCTTATGGCTATAAGCTAGAAGATCTCGATGAAACTGGCGAATATAGTTTTCTGTAAACTTGATGTCCGACCAGGCGTTGAAGATAGTGTTCATGACTTCCGCATAGCCGGCAACCTCCTGCTCGTCGCGGGTATCGAAAGATTTGATTTCGAGATTGGCTAACAACCGTTCAACATCCCGATCAGACAGTTTGCTTCCTTCAATGCGGGTCGAAGAGCCAATGCTTTCGATAGTGGCAACCCGTCGCAATGCATTCAGGCGTTCTGGAGCTAAGGTGCCAAGGGCGCGCCAGGCGCCTTTGAACTCATCAATTTCGGAAATGAGTTTGAGCAGTTCCGGGGTAATCTGGATGGTGTCTGTTTTGAGCATGAAAAAAATCCTCCATACCCATATTTACCCCCATAAACACCCATATGTCAAGCCAAAAACACACCCATAAACACCCATATTTAGTCAAAAGCTGTTGGTAATAGTAAAACTATTCATAGTTTTTTGCTTGTCAATCAAAAGGACCCATGATTTTACGGTCTTTCGCGCTTTGCCTTGATAACTTAAATTTCGATAATTCCCCTTGTTCCGGAACAGAACACCGGTCGGTGAATTGCAAATAGCCGATCAAAATCACAAGCAATTTTTTGGAGTTATTAATGAAATTATTCAAGATGAAAAGAGCGCTTTTGGCATCTTTGGCTGGGGTTGCCATCGTTGCCGCGGCGCCTGATGTTATGGCAGGCACGGGCGGTACCGAATTCAATGACATCTACACGCTGTTGATCGGGTGGTCGCAAGGTACTTTAGGAAAAATCATTGCCTTGGGTATGTTCCTGGTGGGCTTGTCTGCGGGTATCGTCAACCAGTCCATCGTTTCTGTCGTCGTCGGCTTGGGCGGCGCCCTGGCAGTTTATTATGGTCCGACGATTATCAACAACGTGGTGACAGCATTGATTTAACGCCGGAATGGTCACCCATTTTCTTATTTGGGTGGCGGGCTCTTTGGTTGAAAAAAACGGGCCGTATATCGTAAAGGGTGTACGGCCTTTTTTACACTAACAATTCAGCACAAACGATCATAAGTCGTACTAAAATAGTTTACTTAGGCATGGAGTTTTACGATTACTGAGGTTAGGCGTGACAAAATCAGAATTAATACAATCACTGGCAAAAAAGCAGCCGCATTTACAGCTTAAAGATGTTGAATTAGCAGTCCGGTGTGTCGTCGAACAATTAACGGATGCCTTGGCAACTGGTGAAAGAATTGAAATTAGAGGTTTTGGATGCTTCACGTTACGGCAACGAGCCCCACGAGTGGGCAGAAATCCCAAATCCGGAGAGGCGGTGGCATTAAGCGAAAGACATATTCTGCATTTTAAAGCCGGAAAGGACATGCGGGATATCGTTGATGCTTCGCGTCTAAAGTTTAAAATTGTCGATTAGGCCGCTCGCAAACAATTTGGGCGGTTGGCCTGCAAAACAGTGCAGGCCTAAAACCTTCCGGCATCAGGAACTGTATCAAACTGATACAGTTTCCGTTATGTCGTAACAATTGACTTTTACTACTGAAATCAATGAAGCAACTTGACAATAACGCCGGCCATCAACTCCTTAATACGGCCTCTCTGATCGATTTTAGGATAGGCGAACCACAATTTCAGGCATGTACGGATGGTGAAAATCTATCCCTCCAGGTTGAACTAATCCTGAGTAACGACCCCGAGGAAGACCCCGCCGATACCGTCGAATGGGCGGCCTTCGGAATGATTTTTGCCTTGGCGGTATTGTCATTTGCTGATGCCCGTCCACGGGGAAGTTCCGATATCGATTTCGTGGAGAATGATGAATTCACCGTCTGCGATCTGTTTGAGTGTTTAAGGTTTGTAAACGGAGACTTGAGGTTCTATGCCGATTATGTGCGTGGACGCTGCTTGAAGACCGACATAACCGTGAGCAAAGACGGTCAGATAATTTTGAGCACCTTAAATCGCGGTAAATCAGCATTACGATGGCTGGATCAATTACAAGGAAAGAAAAGGCTGACACTGGTATGATTTTGATTACCCATTTGGATTAAAAAATAGGGTTAACAGAATTTGCTGTTAGAGCCTTAAAACAAAAAACCACCCAAAAATCAAAACAGGCCGTTTTTGACGGTCTTTCACCCTGAGAGCTCGAATATCCCCTGTCTAAAATGATGCCTGATATTTAACTCAGGAGTTTCAAGGTGGGAGCATCAGTCTACGAAAAGCAACTCAAGCGTCACACCTTACGTGATCTGGTTCCCGTCGAGTCATTCGACGCCGAAACCCATTTATTCACGATGGCTAACGGCTATATCGGTTTTGGATTCATCTCCAGACCCTTACCAAGCGGGGATGACTCCGTCACGCAACGCTTGAACGTGCTGTTTTCATTCGATTACCCCAAAGAAAGCTTCATCCAGATCATGCTGATGGCGTCGCAAGATATTCGCCCGGCACTCGATAAAATAAAAATCATCCGTAATACCCATGATTCTGCGCTTAAAGAATCATTACGCAGTCGTATCAAAATGTTGGAAGAAGGTTCCAATCAATCGATGAGTCTACATGCCCAATCTTATATCCGAGAATTCAAGGTGGTGATTACCGTTAAGATTCCCTTGGAGCAAAAAAACCAGCTACCCAAACCACACGAAATTGCACTGGCACACGATCTACGCTTGTCTTGCGAACAAACCCTCAAATCCGCTGGATTCCTGATGCAAACCATGGATGCCGAAATGTATCTGCGGGTGATGGGGCAAATACTGCATTGGAAACCCGCGGCTAACTGGCGATCATCAGCTGAATATTACGATGCGACTTCTCCGATTAATGAGCAAGTCAGCGAATTCGACGACATGATGCAAATCGATGCCAATGGCGTATGGCTGGGAGACAAACGTCTACGCATTCTCTCCCTGGGCCGGTTACCAGCGCAAATGTGTCTGCAAAACATGAGACGGATGATAGGTGATCCGCTAACCGGTTTACGCGGCATCCACGGGAATTTCTACATTAACCTGAATATTTTTATTCCGGACAACGTGGATGAAAAGCAAGCCGCCGATCAAGAAATGAACAGCATCAATTATCAGGCGTTCGGCCCAATGTTGAAATTCAATCCCAAACTGCTGTTCAAAAAGGACAGTGCCGATTTGCTGTTCAAGTCTATCAACGATGGCGACAGGATATTGAAAATCAAATTGTCTATCGGACTGTTTACCGATTCACTGGATAAAAGCGAAACACGTTTGACCGAGGCGCAAACTTATTTCAGCGAAATCGGCTGGAACATCAAAGAAGATAAATTCATCACCTTGCCTATGCTGGTCAATGCCCTGCCATTGTGCGCCGATCCCAAGGCGCTTAAGTTCCTGCAGCGCTACAAACGGGTCGGTTCAAAAGACGCCGTTGAATTTATGCCTATCATCTCGGACTGGAGCGGCACCGGCACTCCACAACTGACATTTATTTCACGTTCAGGCCAAATCATGGCCATGGATGTGTTTGACTCGAACACCAACTACAACACTTGTGTAGTCGCGGCGTCCGGGTCCGGTAAATCCTTTTTGACCAATGATATCATCACCTCTTATATCAGTTCCGGGGCTAAATGCTGGGTCATCGATATTGGCCGTTCCTATGAAAAATTGACCACGGCCATCGGCGGCGACTTTGTCGAGTTCGGAGAAAAAAGCCAGATTTGTCTCAATCCATTTCAGATCATCAAAAACTACAATGAAGAAGCTGACATGTTAGTAGGCATCATTGTCTCCATGGCGGCGATGGAAAACAAGCTTTCAGACCTGCAGCATGCCAGATTGCGCTCCATCCTCAAAGAGTTATGGGATGAACACCAGGGAGGGATGACGGTTGATCGGGTTGCTAATAAATTGCTTTCAGATCCGGACCGCCGGGTGGTGGATATGGGGCATCAGCTATTTGCTTTTACCACCAACGGCGAATACGGCCGGTTTTTCAATGGTGAAAACAATGTCAGCTTTAACAACTCCCTGACCTGTCTCGAACTGGAAGAACTAAATGGCCGCAGTCATTTGCAGCAAGTGGTTTTGCTGATTTTGATTTATCAAATTCAGCAGGCTATGTATTTGGGAAATCGCGATCAGCGAAAAATTCTGATTATCGACGAAGCCTGGGAGTTGCTGGCCAAGGGTAATATCGCGAAATTCATTGAAACAGGCTACCGGCGCTTTCGAAAGTACAACGGCGCCGCTATTACCATTACCCAGTCCTTGAATGATCTATACGGCTCCGCATCGGGAGTCGCCATCGCCGAAAACTCCGCCAATCTTTACCTGCTCTACCAGAAACCAGAGACCATCGAATCCATTAAGCGCCAGGACAGGCTAATGATCGGAGACGGCGGTTATACCTTTTTGAAATCCGTGCATACCGTGACCGGTCATTATTCGGAGATTTTTTTTGTAACCAGTTACGGCCTGGGTATTGGCCGACTCATGGTGGATAAGTACACCCAATTGCTCTACTCAACCCACCCGGACGACATTAAGAAAATTACGGAACGAACCCGGCTGGGTATGACCACCGCCGAGGCTATCGAAGACATTCTTTTAACATCCGCTTAACTTTAAATCACTTAACGACGAAAGAGGTAAAACCATGGCAGAAACCAACCAAGGTCGATCATCCAGAGACAATCCGGTCAGAAAGCATTTCATCAGCGAATGTCGGGATAGCCGGATTGTGGTGCAGGCAAAGTTCTCTCCCAATATGTTGAGAATCTACCGCCGGCACTTTGATGGCGTTTCTCGTGCTGCCTATTTGTTGCGGTTTTATTGCCGGATTGGACCTGGAGAAAACGTTGCGCGGGAATTGACCAGCGAAATTGCTTCGTTAATTGAGCAAGTAAACGCCAACGTACAGAAAAAAATTGAAGTGGCTGACAAGATGCTGAAAAAGGAAGGGATTAGAACCACCAGTCCGCAATTCGAAACGATTAATGCCACAATTATTGATCCTATTGCCAACCAATTTTTGAAAACCTTGATCGTTGCGCAATCCCTGGACGAAAAACTCAGTGCGTTGTGGTTGGCATGCGCGATTAATGACGAACAAAAAAGTAACGCCTTCTCTGAAATCGATAAGGATTTACGCAGCATCCAGATGAAGACCAGAGCACTTTTCGTAGGAGTCAGAACACGGGTTCAAGAGCAAAACCTAGCCAGGCAGCAATCCAGGCTTGATGCCCAAAGGGAGTTGGATGGACTCAATGAGATTGATGATAGCGATCTCGCTGTCATCGAAAACCAGGAACCAATCCCTGACAAACCACGAAAATCAATACAAACCACGGAACTGGATGATCAAGGACTCGATACCCATGCTACTGAACAGAATGACGGGCAAGCGCATGTAGTTTCCGAAAACGCGATCACCGAAAAATCAACTGCGTGAATAAACGCTTTTTGCCACTTCTGGCGTCGATATGTTTTTTTGGCATTGGACCAACGCATGCCCAGGAGGCCAGAAATAGCGACGCTTTGTTTTTTGGAGTATCGGATGAACGCCATGAGCAGTCCTATAATCGTGAATACTCACCTTATTACCAAGACAAAGAGCGCGGGTGGTTTTGGTATGAAGATCCTGCAGTGCTTGAAGATGAAAACCAGCCTCCACCTGCATCAAAACCAATACCCTCTAAATCGCCTCTCCAGAATCAATCACCTACGCCTTCACAGTCGGCTAATCCATCGATAGCCAAACCGTTATCGGCGGAATGGTTTCGGAAAAACATGGAAAAGTACCGAGATAAGGCTATTGACGATCCTTCACCGGAAAATGTAGGCGCCTATCTGTATTTGCAACGCGTAATGCTGGATAAAGCCGAAAAGTATGCCCAGGCATCCCAACTGATGACCATGAAAGATCCTGTTCTGGACGAAAACGCCAGGCGGCCTATCGCCACATTCGGAGCTTTTGCCAAAGACGAAATGGCAACCATTGGCACCCAAAAAGCCGCCAAGAAATTAGCAGAAAAAGCAGGACTGTGGTTTTTTTACCTGAGCAACTGCACGTTTTGCCTGAAGGAAGCCGGCGTACTCAAGGGACTGATGAATGCCTATGGTTTCAAGGTATTGCCGGTCGCTCTTGACGGGCTTCCTTTACCAAACGGCGCATTCCCGAATTTTACGATAGATCAAGGTCAGGCAAAAAAATTAGGGGTTGAAACCACGCCGGCATTATTTCTGGTTAAACCGGGTGGCACCGCCATTCAACTGGGCCAGGGCTTGTTGTCTAGCGATGAAATTGTCAACCGGGCCATTACCCTAGCTCATGAACAAGGATGGCTGACAACAGAGGAATACCAGGAAACCCGGAAAGTTAAGACGGTCGAGGTCGACAGCCAGACCATTCAAAGTATTGATGAAAAGATAGTCAACAATCCAAACGAATTAATAAACATCATTCGTAATAATCTTAAACAGAATTTGACGAAATAAACAAAATAATAACGATATTAATTCTATTTTTTTCAAACCTTGTCACAAAAATATATTCCCTGTAATTAAACACACTTAAATAAAACTCAATCAGTTTCAATCAAGAATCATAATCAAATAATGTTAAGTCTTAGTTTATCAAAGACTAAGACCTGAATTGCCACACCTCATACCTCTCTGTCAGCGTTATTTGTCGATAACAAACTAGGCAGATTAGATTCTGTTAAAAAAACTTTAGTAAGACAACCATATGTGTTGATAGCAAAGCCGACAAATATGATTGCAAAAAACATCCAAGAAAATATCTCTCAAGCACCTACTGCGGAGCCCTTGGCCGTCCGGTTGCCCAGGAACATCTCCAAGCAAAGACAAGCCATTGGTTTGACTCAGGCCCAACTTGCAGAGCGACTTGGCGTTGATACTGAAACACTATCCAGATTTGAACGCGGCAAACATCTACCGTCTCTTTTAACACTTGAGCGTTTAGCTGGCGTGTTATTTACGACAGTCGGTGAACTGCTATCAGAAGAGCCAATAGTTGCAGACGATGACGCAATCGCCATCTCATCGTGGCTATCCCGACTTAGTCCCGAAGACAAGCTGTTTGCGCAAGGCATGCTGAAGCAGCTTTGTGGGTATTTGGGAGAACGAGGTTCTGGGTTGTTATTCAGCATTCCAGATGAATCTGATTGTCATGATGAAAAAACTGAAGATAAAAACTGAGCGAGAAGTTTTTACACAGGTTAACCGCTAGATATGTGTGTGCGTATATCCCGGCAGATTTACTCAAAAAGCCCATAACGCCCTTGCGATCTCTTGTTAGGTTGCAATCGATGATTACTGGTCGAATTGGAGCACAGTAAGCGGTAGCTGTCGCAAATCTTTCGCTCTTAAAGGAATTACGAATAACCAAAAATAAGCTGAGGTACACGAATGATTTCAAACATTTAAAGATTGCTTTCAATTTTTTCCACAATCGCTCGTAAATTATTTCATGGAGATGATGAGTTGCGAATTGTGGACCCCCGTACCACCAGACCTGCGCGGATTTGTTTGATTTTAAGCAATCTTTCGAGCTATGACTTTTTTAAGATCAGCCTCAGAATTTCGAAAAATTTCGACATGGATAAAGTGGAATTTTATTAATCGTCTTATAAAGAAAATATATGAGTCTGGATACCATTAATCGATACGCCTTAGCAATGGATTTACTATCACTTGATGCTAGGATATCAATCGTAGTCAAGGAAACTGGATTGTCGGCAGGCATTCTTCGAAAAGCCTATGTCGACATGCACCATCGCTCGCCGGCCAGTGGTTCATTGAAAACTTCGCCGCATTTCATATACAAAAGCCATTTACGAACGAAAGAGGCTACGTTATATGCCGTTTATTTTCGTATTCAGAACGTAGACGAATTTTGTCAGCGAACAATTACTTCATATCGACGCTACTCTTCATATATTAAATCAGTTTCCAGCTCAGAACCAATTCTGGATTTCTCGGAAGCATGGGTAATTTCAAAATGGTTGACATCAGGAGCGCTTAAATTAGTCCGGTGTGGGCATTGTCGTAGTGCAAAATTATTAATTGACGAACAGCAGTATTATGTTTGCTGCGTATGCAAAACCTGATTAGTACTTAGCTATTAAATTGATAACTTCAAAAATATCTTTATCAAAAGAGCTATGGTTTGACGCTTCTTTCAAAATTAACTTGTAGACATTGATATGCATAATGGAGGCCATAGAGCTATAGGTTCATAAAATTTGTAGCGTTTAGATTCTATACAATGTTGGGCTTTGATTTCATGAAAAAAGAAATAAATAAAAAAACACTATGGTCAATCAAGGAAGCGTCGGAACAACTGTCATTATCAAGCAGGACGATAGAAAGAATGGTTTCTAACAAGGAAATACCTTTTATTAAAATTGGTCGGTTAGTGCGAATACCAGTAGATGAAATCACGGATTGGGTGGCAAAAAAACTACCGAAGGTAGATAATACTATCCACGCAAGGCGGGATGTGCCAGAAAAAATTGGAGGTCAAAGCACATGTCTAAGCGTAAATCAGAAGGTTTGTTCAAAAGAGGTGATTCGCAGTTTTGGTGGATTGACTACATCGATGGATGCGGCAAGCGAACTCGAAAAAGTACTCAAACTGCCGACCGGAAAGAAGCAGAAGCGCTCTTAGCAAAATATAAGCTTGAATCTCATCTAGAACGCGTTTGGGGGAAACCTGCTCAAAAAACGCAAATTGATTACAGTTTTGATGAGACTTTATTGCTATATATCAAAGAGAAGAGTGTTGGCCGTCGAACAAAATCCACCGCTAAAAATCTTTATGGTTATTTTACCGGCAAATTAATGTCTCAAATTGGTGATCTTGAAGTTAAAGCCTATATACGGTCAAGACTCAAAGAAGGTGTTGTCGCTGGCACAATAAATAAAGAAATAGGTTTATTGTCTGCTGCAATTAACTTTGCGAATACAGATTATGGATGGGAACTAAAAAACCCAGTTACCGGAAAAAAACTACAGGAACCTGAAGGTGTGGTTCGATGGATTACTCCTGAAGAAGCCAATAAATTAATAAATGCTGCCAGCGGAATAACTAAAGCCCCCTGGCTGGTGGATTTTATTCGTTTAGCTTTGAATACGGGATGTAGAGCTGGAGAACTGCTTGGTCTCGAATGGGCCAGAGTTGATTTGGAGAAAGAGTTTTTTATTTTAGAAGCAGAGCATCAGAAAAATCGGCGACGAAACAGCGTACCGCTAAACGCTGAGGCTATAGTAGCCTTAATGGCTAGAGCTGAATTTAGAAAAACGCATTGTCCAGACAGTCCTTGGGTATTTTGCAGTAAAGACGGTAATCAGTTGCAGTCATTAAAAAAATCGTGGGCAACTGCCTGCAAACTGGCTGGAATTGAAAACTTCAGAATTCATGATCAGCGCCATACTTTTGCGAGTTGGCTGGTGATGGAAAATGTGCCTTTATATACGGTTAGTAAAGTGCTAAGACATAGCACTGTAAAAATGACCGAAAAATATGCGCATCTGAATCCAGAGAATTTAAGGGATGCAGTACGGGTTTTGGACACTTTGTCACGTTTTGGTCACGGTGCCCCTCATACGGGGACAAGCCAACAACCTAACCCATTGATTTAAATGGCGTCCCGGAGACGATTTGAACGTCCGACCTGCCCCTTAGGAGGGGGCCACTCTATCCAGCTGAGCTACCGGGACTTGATTTATCATTTTACCATATCAGTTAAAAATCAGTTTGGCTGTCGGTGTGCGCTGATAATTTTCATCCGGGTAATCGGATGCAAATCAAATGATTTTCTAACGTGTTGCCATTGCTTAACCACATTTTCAATGCCGTTGGTATCGGCTGTTTTCAATTGGGTAAAGCATTCATTGGTATGTACAAACGCCGACAGAAATGGCGCCATAATCGCCTGCTGGGTTTTATATAGCATTAACGCGTCCCATTTTCGATTTGTTTCAGCCTTGCTCAGGTTAACACAACTGCGGGTGTGGCCGCGTAACGGCAAGTCGTCGGGTAAATATAACGGCTGGTCTCTAAAATCAAATGCTCTGTCGCCGTCGGCACCCGGCGGCCAATTGTCTCGCCAATGGATCAGATAGGCCAGTAAGCGCGGGTTGGGCGGGGTGCCGACGCTGTGTTCCAGCCAGTCGTTAACCGCCAACAAAGCAAACATTCCCAAACCGGCGTGATCGGAATCGTTTTCCATCACATCTGGAAAAACGATGATGGTGGGTTTGGTGTCGTGCAAAATGGCGACCAGTTCATTTCTAAGATCTTGGCCATCCTGAGCGATGCCTTTGTCTTCGGCTTCGCGATAGGGCACATGGTTAAAGCCGGTAAAATCAGATCGGTCAGGATGGGTGCGGTTCCAATGCCTGACCAGCATTTCATAAATAGAGCCGTCGGAAAAGCCTAACAAATCCAGCTGTAAAAAGCCGTGACCTAAAAACTGTGCAACGTTGCGTGACTCTGCCAAGCGCTGTTCGCCAAAGTTGATAAAATCGGCACGCTTAAGATGGGTTCTACCGGTGGCTTGCTCTATGGCATCGACATAAGCATCGCCGGAAGTGACCACCACACTGCGTACGGTGCCGCCGCGATCAAAAACTTGTTGCACCAAGCCACCGGCGCTGATGGTTTCATCGTCTGGATGCGGGGCTAGTATCAACAAGCGTTCGCCATGTCCCACTTCCAGGGTTTGCAAGGGTTGTGCTTGTAGATTAGCCGCAGCCAGTAATAAAAAGGCTAAACAGCATTGGCTCAGCAGGCGTTTTGTCATAGTTTATCCTTTCAGCAATCGCTGAGTGACTCGTTTTAAATCTTCTTCGGTATCGACCCCGGCTTCCGGCGTGTCGGCAACCACTTGCACCCGTATTTTTTCGCCATGCCAGAGTATCCGTAGTTGCTCCAGCGCTTCTACGCTCTCCAGCGCCGTGGCGTTCCAGTGGCAATATCGTTGTAAAAATTCGACCGTATAGGCATATATGCCGATATGCCGTAAATGCGGCAGGGTAGCGTCCAGGGTGTGATGATCAGGAAAAGTCGCCCGATTCCAGGGGATGGGGGCACGGCTAAAGTATAGCGCGTAGCTGTCTTTATCCAGCACTACTTTGACTGCGTTAGGGTTAAAGATTTCAGCGGGTTCGATTATCCGTGCAGCCAGCGTGGCGATACCGGCCTGCGTTTGGCTGGCCAAGGCCTGGGCAACATCCTGTATATAGGCCGGTGGAATCAAAGGTTCATCACCTTGCAGATTAACCACAATGGCATCGTTCGGCCATTTCAAAACCTCGGCCACCTCGGCTATGCGTTCTGTGCCGGATTGATGATTGCTGTCAGTCATGACTACCTGTAAGCCCAAGGCGTTGACTGCATCAAAAATTCGCTGATCGTCAGTTGCCACCACCACTTGTTCGGCATTAGCCGCCAGCGCTTGCCCACAGACATGGGCTATCATCGGTTTGCCGGCTATGTCCAGCAGCGGTTTGCCCGGCAGGCGGGTGGAGGCATAGCGGGCCGGGATAACAACTTTAAAAGCAGTGCTCATTGATGCAGGGCTTGGCTTTCTTCAAAACTTAAGGTGCGGGCTTCATCTTCCAGCATCACCGGAATGTCGTCGCGTACCGGAAAAGCCAGATTATCGGCTTTGCAGATCAACTCCTGTTTGTCTTTATCGTAAATCAAGCCGCTTTTGCATAACGGGCAGGCCAATATATCAAGCAATTTTTTATCCATGATGTTTTTCTTTCAGTAATTTTAATAATTGTTGGGAAAATGCTGCCGGCAGTTCGGCGGCAATCGGTAAATACCAGTGCCTTTCATCGGCAAAATGCCGACATTTAACCGCATCTTTTTCGGTCATCAAGACCGGTTTGCTATCCTTAAATTGTATATCGGCAGCTGTATAGGGATAATGATCAGGAAAGGCATGGGTTTTACAATCCAGCCCGGCAGCGGCCAGTTGCGCAAAGAATCGGGTCGGATTGCCTATTGCCGCCAGCGCATGACAGGCAAGCCCTTTAAACTCGGTCAAGGGTTTTTGTTCGCCGGTTGCCAGATTGATCAGATAGTCGCCCCGGCACTGCATGGCAAACTCACCCTCTAAAAACTCTGTTCCGCCATTAACAACCACTAAATCCACCTGTTTAAGACGTTCCGGCGGTTCGCGCAATGGCCCAACCGGCAGGCAATAACCATTACCAAAGCGGCGTTGACCATCAATAACGGCAATTTCTAGATCGCGTTGCAAGGCATAATGTTGTAAGCCGTCATCAGAGATAATTACATCACAGGCATGATGAGCCAGCAACTGCCGGGCCGCTGCTGGTCGATCTACGCCAATATATACCGGACAAGCGCAATGTTGCGCCAGCAGTATCGCTTCATCTCCCACCAGCGCAGCATCGCTATCGGCGGTAACGGCTTGTGGTGCGGCGTTAGCCTCACCGGCATAGCCGCGGCTGATCACGCCGGGGTGATAGCCTTGCTGCTTTAACAAGTCCACCAGCCAGATCACCAACGGAGTTTTGCCGGTGCCGCCCACGGTGATATTGCCGACGATAATCACCGGCACGGGCAAGCGGGTTTTTTTTAATACGCCGATTCGGTACAAAAACCGCCGTAAACGTATCGCGTCTACATAAACCATTGATAACGGCATAAAATAGGCCGATAGATACATTTCCTTATACCAGGCATCTTCAAACCATCTAATGATAGATTTTTTCATGGCCGCTCCGGTGGACGAATCGCAAAAGTGACGTGATGAAATCCCAATTGACTGGCGGCATCTAACGCACTGATCACTGCCTGATGCGGCGTCTGGCCGTCCGCACTGATGATAAACGGCAGTTGGCGGGATTTGTCGGCCAATTGCGACAACGCCGTTTTTAAACCTTCCAGATTTTGATTAGGCACTGGCTGAGCTTTACCGTTCTCTGCGGTCAATGCATAAAGGCCTTTGGCATCAATTAATAAATTGATGGCCTTGCCTTGTTGTTGCACTTCGCTACCGTCGGCCTCCGGCAGATTGATTTTTAAATCGGTATGCTGGCGAAAGGTGGTCGCTACCATAAAGAAAAACAACAATACCAGTAATACATCTATCATTGGAATTAAGCCGATGTCTACCGGTTGCCTGGTTTTACGCCGAAACTGCATCAGGTTTCCTCTCTATCGCCTTGCATAATGTCGATCAAATGCAGTGATTGCTCTTCCATGCGCACCACATGATCATCCACCACCCGTTCAAAATAACGATGAAAAAACAGACTGGGAATCGCCACCGTCAAGCCCGATGCCGTGCAGATCAAGGCTTCGGAAATACCGCCGCTCAGCACCGCCGGATCGCCCATGCCGCCCACCGCAATATCCGAAAACACTCGGATAATACCGTCTACCGTACCCAGCAGACCCAGGAGGGGGGTAATGGCGGCGATACTGCCCAGCGCATTGAGATAACGCTCTAATTCGTGCGTCACTTGCCGGCCCACTTCTTCGATGCTGGTTTTCATCATCTCCCGGCCGTATTTGCGGTTTAACAAACCAGCCGCCAAAATTCTACCCAAAGGGGAACCAAGCTTAATGCTGCGTATCAAGCGGTCATCCAGCTTGTTGTCGCGATATAATTGCCAAATATAAGGCACCAAATCCGGCGGAATAATTCGCTTACGCTGCAAATACCAAAAGCGCTCGCCAATAATCGCCATGGCGGCAATCGAGCATAACATGATGGGTATCATCATCCAGCCGCCGTTTTTAATCAGCTCAAACACCTAATTACATCCTCAAAGTTGCGATAGGGTGGATTTTAACTCATAGTCGATATTTTCCCGAAGATTAATGTCGGTAGTTAAGCCGTCACAGCCGTTAACGCTTATACTTGGAATCTGCAGTACAATAGCTGCAGTTTGCTTCATTTTAATTAAAACTATGTGGTTTAAATCTGCTGTTTTTCTCATTGCTGTTTTTGTCAGTGCCAACTGTTCGGCAGGCTCCACTGCCCAGGATTGGGCCAAACTGACTACGCCTAGCCAAAGCCTGGGGTTTGGGCAAAGCATCGGCAGCTATACCAATGGTTGTATCAGCGGTGCCAGCAGTTTACCTTTATCCGGTCCCGGCTACCAAGTCATGCGCTTATCGCGTAAACGTTTTTATGGTCATGCCGATTTAGTGACATTTATACAGCATCTGGGGCAGGCCGCAGTCACTGAGCAACTGGGTAGCTTATTAATAGGTGATTTAGGCCAGCCGCGCGGCGGGCCTACTTTAAGCGGCCACCGCAGTCATCAAACCGGCTTGGATGTCGATATCTGGTTTTTACTGTCCAAAGAAGCCCAGCAGCGCCTGTTAACCCCAGCAGAACGGGAAAGCTGGAGCGCCATTTCTATGGTAAATCTTAAAACCGATACGCTGGATCAGCGTCTATGGTCACCAAACCATGAAAAAATACTGGCCATAGCCGCCCAGCAACCGGAAGTAGACCGGATTTTTGTCAATCCCAGTATTAAACAACACTTATGCCGGCAATATGCGGCTGCCAACAGCCATTGGTTAAGGAAAATAAGACCTTGGTGGAAGCATGACGATCATTTTCATGTGCGCTTAAAATGCCCGGCCAATAATCTCTATTGCGAAAAACAAGAGCCATTGCCGACCGGCAATGGTTGCGATGCCGGTTTGGCGTGGTGGTTTTCTGCTGAAGCTAAAACACCGGCAAAAAGTCAACCAGCGCCGACTCCCGCTCCGCCTTTACCCGCTTTGTGCGAGAAGCTGTTGGCGGAATAAAAAAAGCCCCTACCCGGAGCAAAGGTAGAGGCTATGGAGTAAGCGGTTAAAATCAACCGCTAATATGAGACACCAAGAAAACACACGCTTGCATCACCTAGCCACCGAATCAATATCTTGTTAAGCATACTGATTTAAGCTGCCTTCAAACGATCCATCAACACCCTGCAAGCTGTTTCAACGATGTTAAAACAGCGACTTGCTGAGTTGTCTATATATAAGCTATTCATATGCCAGATTAGTAAATTATTTAAGTATCAATAATTTATTTGTTTTTATTGCAATTGGCTTGGCGGAGCATGGTTTAAATAAACCAATTTTATGTGTGCATTACAACCTTTTTGTAGGCTTTTCTGTCTAATATCTGGTGGCCGGCTAGTGCGGCTATTTTGACAAGCGCCACATTGTGCTATGCTTTATGCACCATTAAAGTGCTGCTGCACCAGCATAATACGTGCAGAGCTGATATGAGGTGATTCAACTTATTGATTATTAAGTAAATTAACAATGGCACGGCTCGTGCTTTATAGAAAGATAAGGAACAACGTTGTCAGTTCCGGTTACTTAGATTTTATGCCGCATCTTTATATTTTTTTTGCATCTTGGTTGAATATTTTTACGATATTTATCTAAGACACTCTGTATATTGTGCAGCAATTAACCCAGATTGGTAGTACAGGGTATAAAGCTTTTCAATTTTCTTCTATGAGGTATTACAGATGAATATAATCCATTTAATTTTGATAGGGATTTTGTTAACAGGAGTCGGCATTTTGCTTTCTTACAAATCCTTAAGAAATAAAAGCGTGAATTGGCTTTATCTGTTAAGCGGCAGTTTGGCTTTGTATTTTGTCGAGACGGCAACTCACGATCAGCCTTTCCAAAATATCATGCTGCTGGTGGTTGTGCTTTGTTTAATCCCTATCACCATAGACGGATTGCTGTCTTCGAGCCCTAATAATGGTTACAGAGCGGATGAAGCAACTGCTCCGACTGATGAATAAAATAGTGGGCATTGCGAATAAAATCGAGTTGGTTTTTCAGAAGTTATTAAGCAAATGTCGCTAAGTAGTGAATAGTATATTCAGCAGTTGGACACGCACGCCCGTGCGTGTCCAACTGCTGATTTTAGGTTTAAGCGCGGATTTTGTGGTCGGTAGACTTATTAAACACGGTGCCTAACAAGTTGCAGTCTTTTAACAACAAGGCGGCTTCTTTAAGTTCGTTGGTTTTGGTTTCGCCTTCATCCACTACCAGTAGCAGGCAATCGACATAAGGTGCAAAACCCAGTGCATCGTCTTGGGCGAGTATAGGCGGCATATCAAAAATGATAATCCTGGTAGGGTATCTATTTTTTAGTTCAGCAACCAGTTGTTGCATTTTTGTCGAATGCAATAATTCTGTGGAATTTAAGATGGGTTTGCCGGCCGGTAACAGCACTAAGCGCTCAATACCAGGGTTAACCAAAATTTCGTGTAATTCGGTATCGTGTAATAAATAATCGCTTAAACCTTTTTCAGCTTTAATCCCGAATAATTGGTTAATTGCGGGATTTAAGAAATTGGCGTCAACCAGCAATGCAGTGCGGTCCAGCTCCAGTGCAATACTAATTGCCAAATTAACAGCCGTTAAGCTATTGCCGGTCTTGCTGCTGGTGCTGGTAATCGCCAGCGTTTGCCAACCCAAGGTATCCATGCTTTGTAAACAGCGAGTGCGCAGCATCCGGTATGATTCCAGCCATTTTCCCGGTTGCAGCGCTGAGATAATTCTATTTTCTTTCAGCACTCGGTCTGCAACGGGTACTACACGTGTTTGGGTATAGGTAATCTTAAGGGCTTCTTTTGGTGTTACGGCAGCAGTGTCCTGTTGCTTTAATGTTTCCTCAAGCGGTTGAATCGAATTCATAAAATATCCCCTAAAATTAGAATGTGCTTACTACGCGCAGCAGTTTGTACCAAAAAACATCCAGTGGCATCACGATAAAGTGGAAAGCGATAGTCGCTAGTAGTCCGCCTAACACACCGATGATAAAGATGAGTTTCTGACGTTTTTTCCTCTTATCACTTTCTTCTCGGTTTTCCAAATAGGGGATGGTTGCCAATGGTGTTACGCCAATGATGGAGGCTATGGCGCGTTCTGTATGTATGGTGGAGTCCATTATTTCCGCCAAAGCCACTGAGCCGAAACCACCGCCAACGGCCAGCACCAAGCCGAGCAATAGAATAACCAACCGGTTAGGGCTAAAGGCTTCCAATGGTTCTTGCGGTGGATCAATCAGGGTAAAGCGTTCGCCTTTTTTCTGCAGTTCCAGTTGTTGGGCAATTTGCGCTTCCATTTCACGAGCATCTACGCCTCGGTAACGGTTATGGGTATTTTCCAATTCCTGCAACATATCCATGTATTCTTTTTCAATCAACGGGGCTTTGTGCAGATTTGCCCGTAGGTTTTCTATCTTTTCATTAAGTAAAATACGGGTCTGCGCCAGCGATTTCATATCGCCGTTAATAGCCGCCAATTGTGTTTGCAACGTAATATAGGCCGGATTATCAGGTTTGACGTCAACAGGCGAATATTCATGCTGCTTGGCGTCTATCAACGCTTGTTGCAGGGCGGTAATTTCTTTTTGCAGTTTTTGTACGTCAGGGTGTCTATCAGAATATTGCTTTAATATTGAAGCAAGTTCAGACTTCTTATCATTTAATTCGCCGCTTAGTTTATTGAGGTCTGCACTTGAGCCGATTTCTTTCTGCAGTGAGTCCATCTCATGTTTTATTTTAACCACGTCCGGGTGGTTCTCGGAATAGCGGGAAACCACGGATGGGTACTGCGCCTGCAGTTGTTTGAGCCTGTCTTTCGTATCGAAAACCCGGTTGCCTACTGCATCGGAAGCCATTGAATTAGGATCGATTTGCGCCAGTTGGCCTTCAATGTAAAAGCGCCGCTCCTGAGCCGAACGTTCCTGACTATCCAGCATCATCAGCTGGTTGTTGATGGAGGATAATTCAGCCTGATTCAGTGAATTGGCTTCAGGCAACTGATTAAGATTTTTCTCCTTAAAAGTAGCCAGATTGCTTTGGATTTCTTGGATTCGATCTTTCAGGCGCTTTTTTTCTTCGCTGAGGAATAGGGCGGCGTTATCCGCGGCATCGGTTCGCGATTTAATGTTTTCTTTCAGGAACAAAGAAACCAGTTCGTTGGTGACTTTTTGGGCGAGCGTAGACGAAGAGCTGTCAAAAGCCAGCACAAAAGCAATGGTTGCTTTAGTGGGTACACCGTTGCGAGGGTCGATAACATCTGCGCTGACGGTTTCTACTTTAATGCTTTTACGCATTTTTTCCAGAATCCGTTCCTCAGTTTTGCTTTTAAGATCATCTGCATACAGATTAAATTTCTTAATAATTTCCATCAGGTTGGAGCGCGACATAATCCGCTGACTGATGATCTGTATCCGTTGATCGGCAAACGTTGTTACCGTAGAACGAACCAGTTCTGAAGGGATTTCCTGTTCTTCAATCAGAATTGTGGCCGATGAGCGATATACCGAAGGTAATACGACAGAGAGAATAATGCTTAGCAGAAAAATAGCCAGAAAAGGGATAATAATATATTTTCTGCGTCTTTTGATTATTTTTAAATAATCTTTAATATCTGGCGCTTGATTTTCCACGCTATTTCACCTGACGATTTATTTGGGGTTGATAAATGAATTGTAATTGCAAGTTATTGGCTGTGGCCATCTCATTTTGCAAAACAAGGTCTTGATTCATATAGGTATAGCTGAATTGAAAATACATTTCAGGCGTCCATAGCCATTTTATATTGGGCGAAATCGTTGTTATAGTGCGATTGTTATTTGCATACGACGACGGGCTACTGCCATATCCGGCAACATATTGAGACAGCATATAGCTGGCATTAAGGCCGGCAGACCAGCGTTCGGTAAATTCATAAGCAAATGAAGCGCCGTATTGAGTGGTTTGCTGTTGGCTGCCGGTACTGGCCGGGCTTAGCTGTTGATTATAACTCAGGTTGACATTGCCACTTTCAAAAGACCGAGTGATGCTGGCCGAATAAATTTTCCCGCTGGTGGTGCTTAGATAGGGCGAGTTGCTGTTACCGCAGTCAACGGAAGTCTTGACGCAATCTACCGTCACATTATTGCCGCTATTAGTATCTGAGTTTCTGATACCACCGCTGGCGGCAATCAGAGTCTGTTCATCAAAAGAGTAGTTAAAGCCGAGTGTATAGCTAAGCGTCGTTGAGGTTTGACTATATACCGTTTGATAGGTGGTGGATTGATAGCAAGCAGCAGGAAAAACCCCATTCGTAGGTAGCTGCCCCGGACAATTCTGTATCGGCAGTGAAGTAGTGCCGGGTATGGTATTGTTGGCGTTATAAAGCGAATAACTGGTTGTAAAATTGAATGATAGATTGGGTAAGTATTTATGGGTAGCCGTGGCGTTGACGGATTCGTTATTATAATTGGCAAAGCTTAAGCCGCCGGTATTTGGATGTGGGCCAAAAGAAACATCCAGATAGCTGCCGCTGAGTTGCAGTGAATTTTTTTCCGTAAATTGATAACTGATTTGCGGACTGATAGTGGTGCTGTATCGGGGTACCTGTACGGTGAGGATGCCGGAACCGTTTTCACCCAACTGGGTGCCGAATGAGGATTCCTCTCCGTATCTTGCGGTTATCCCGGTACTCCAGCGATCCCGGCGAAAAGTGTGATTCAGGCTGGCTATTTTTTCAGAAAAATCCAGGCTGGAATCGCCGAGATATTCCAGCTGATTCCAGTTTAGATTTAATTTTAGGTCATTATCGTCTTCAATATAACCCAGCACCAGGCCGGGTGAAATGGTGGTGATAAAATTGTCGCTATGTGGCACATAGAGCATACGCAAATTATCGGTATAGCGTTGTGACAACGTCATGCTTGGGGTGACCAGCCAATCCAATGCCGGGCAATTGCTGGTGAACAACAGCAATGCCGGCAGTAAAAATTCCGTTTTAAATTTCATTGATAGCCGTATCCTGTCTGATGCGCTTAAGGTACGGTTACGGTATCACCTGGTTCAAGTAAGATGTTTTCCTCAAGATTTTCGCCCTTAATGACGTTGCTGTAATCGAATGGAAACACTTTTATTTCATTGCCGATCCGGCGCAAAATACTGATGGAGCTTTCGGATGCATATACGGACAAGCCGCCTGCCAGACTCAGTGCTTGCAGCACATCAATTTTACGGCTGCTGTAATATTGACCGGGCTTACCCACTTTGCCGATGACAAAAATCGTGTTTCCCTGATTACCCATCAGCTTTACTGTTACAGACGGTTCTGAGATGTAATCCGACAATTTGGTTGTGATAATGTTTTTTAATTCGGTAATGGTTTTACCGGTGGCTGTCAGGGTGCCTATTAATGGAAAAATGATGGTGCCGTCCGGGGAGATTAAATAGGTCTGTTGTTGTAGTCCATCCTCCTTCCAAACTGAAATCTCCACGCCGTCGCCCGGCGATAGCCGATAATCCGCCAGATCGTTATTGTTGACGGAAACGCTGTGCGGGTCGGTTGGGGGAACTGAAAAGCCGAATAATTCTTTAATCGTTGACCAGGGTGTTTGCTTTGTAACAGTTGGTGTAGTGGCCGTGGGGGTTACGACGGGTACATTTTCTTTTGCAGATGCATCAGCTTCAGGTTGTGAATTTGCATTAGTTGTAGCTGAACTCCCCATAGTTGCAGTAGACTCCTGAATGACAGCCGGCTGTGGTAGGGTAGTCTCAGCTGTGGCGGCTTGTGGTGCAGCAAAAGTGAGGGGAGAAAACAGCAGGCATAACAATAGAAGAGTGGTTATCTGTTTCAAAATGTGTCCCTTTTTTAGATTGGTATTCAAGTTTCTATCCATACAGACTAAACTATTCGATAGATTCTGCCGGCCATTATAAATGGTAAATGTGACAGATTTAAACGAATATAAATGCTACGCGACAGCCATGTACCCCTGTGTTTTCCAAAAACTGGATGAGATCAGGCATTTAGCCGACAGGCTGTACGATGCGCAAATTCTACAACAAATTAACACAAGGAGTAAACCGATGAATCTTGCTAATTTTTTGCTGCGTGTCCAGCAGGGCGACGCCATAGATTTTCAGGAAACCTTATCGATTATCGATCAGTATTACCGTTATCAACCAACCGAATTTAGTAATGGCTTAGTTCAGACTTTGGTAAATGATGCCGGTTGCAATGAGGGCTCTTGCAAGATTTTTGCCTTTGCTGGGCTGCATGCCTTGACGCAGCAGCAAACCCTAGCCTTGTTTGGAAAATATTATCAAGAGGTATTGTCCAACCCGGCAGGTGATGATCATAAAAATATAAGAAACTTTATGCGGGATGGTTGGAACGGCATTGTGTTTCGCGGGCAAGCGTTGCAGGCTTTATAAGGCGTTGTTATGCAAGTGGATGTATTGATTGTTGGGCAGGGATTGGCGGGTAGTTTGTTGGCTTGGACATTGATGCAGCGGCAATACAGGGTGTTGGTGCTTGATCCGGGTGGGGAAAATGCTTCACAAGTCGCGGCAGGCTTGATTAATCCGGTGACCGGACAACGTTTGGTAAAACAGCGTGATACAGCCTTATTGTTGGCGGCAGCCAGAAATTGCTACCAGCAATTGGCGATGAAATTTGGTCAGGCTTTTTTTGTCGAAATGCCTATGTGGCGAATCTTGTTGAGCGAAAATGAACGGGTGTTAGCCGATAAGCGCATACAGCAGCAAGAGTATCAAGAGTTTTTGGCTGGGTGGCGGCCTGAAATAGTTGGAGTCAGCTCGGCGTTTGGTGTTCTGCAGCAAATGCAAACCGGTTTTTTGCGGACGCAGTTATTGTTGGCGAAGTTGCGGGAGTTTTTTATTGCTGCCGACAGTTATCGGCAAGGTCACCTGGATTATAGTGAGCTCAACTTGCGACCATACTTGCAGTGGCAGGATGTTCGGTCTAAGCATCTGGTGTTTTGCGAGGGCTATCACGCTCAGTTTAACCCTTGGTTTGGCCATTTGCCGTTTCAATTATCCAAAGGTGAAATTCTCAGTGCTGAAACGGTTGCATTGCTGCCAAACCAGATTCTTAATTATGGGCGATGGTTAATTCCTTTGGGAGGTCGGTGTTTTAAAACCGGTGCCACTTTCGATGGGCAGGCGCTTGATGTTTTGCCGACCAGCGCTGCTGAAGCTACATTGCTGCAAGCTTTGTATCGGGTTTTGCCGGCACTGCAAGGCCGGGTTAAAATCAATGCTCATCAAGCAGGCATTCGCCCGACTACTTTAGATAAGCAGCCTTTCATAGGCGTTCATCCACAATATTCTAATTTGCATATTTTTAATGGCTTTGGCGCTAAGGGTAGCTTGTCTATCCCGTGGTATGCCCTGTATTTTATCGACCTTCTGGAGCAACGTCAGTTCATCAGCTCTGCTCATATCAAACGCTACTATGAAACCCATTTCCCTACTTGAAGTTGCCCATGGAATCATTAAAGCACAATTGCTTTTGGCGGATAAGGCGGTTGATGCGACATTGGGGAATGGACATGACACCTTGTTTTTGGCGCAATGTGTTGGTGAAAATGGTCATGTCTACGGTTTTGATATTCAAGAGCAGGCGCTGCTTAATACCCGGTGTCGCTTGCTGGGCGCCGGCATGGCGGACAGAGTAAGCTTGTTTCATGCCAGCCATGCCGAAATGGCCGCTTATTTGCCGGATAATATAGACGGGCAGATTAAAGCGATTATGTTTAATTTAGGTTATTTGCCGGGTAGCGATAAAGCCTTGTTGACCCGGACTCAATCCACCTTGCCGGCGTTGGATTCGGCTTGTCTGCTATTGGCTGAGCAAGGATTGATGACGGTGCTCGCCTACCCAGGGCATGAAGGCGGGGATCGCGAAGCTCAGGATGTTTTGGCGTGGTGCCGGCAATTGGATGAGCAGCGGTTTAGCTATGAAGAGGTTCTTAGTTATTATCATCATCAAAAATCGCCTTTGCTTTTTGTTATTCGCAAACGGGCTAATCTGCTATAATTAACGGTTTTATTAGCAAATTTAGAAAACATGTCGGAATTTAATAACGTCACCATCATTAAGCAAGCCAATGTCTATTTCGACGGCAAGGTAAACAGCCGGACCATTCGCTTTGCAGACGGCTCAACCAAAACATTGGGTTTTATGCAGCCGGGCGAGTATACCTTTAATACGGCTGCCGCTGAGTTGATGGAGATTTTATCGGGTGAATTAGAGGTGGTGTTGCCCGGCGATGAAATTAAAAACATTAAGGCTGGTGAAATGTTTAATGTTCCGGCTAACGCGCAATTTACGGTCAAAGTAAAAACGGCGAGTGATTATTGCTGCTCTTTTTTGCAATAAATCTGCAATGGATAGGGTGGCCATTTTTGTCGATGTGCAAAATATTTACTATACTACCCGGCATCGCTACCAAAAGCATTTTAATTACAGTCTGTTCTGGCATCAGGCGGTTGCCGGTAAGCAGGTCATGGCGGCTTTTGCCTATGCCACGGATCGTGGCGACGTGAAGCAGCAGGGGTTTCAACAAATCCTCAAAAACATTGGCTTTACCATCAAGCTAAAGCCTTATATTCAGCGCCGGGATGGCAGTGCTAAGGGTGATTGGGATGTGGGAATTACTTTAGATGTGCTGGATTACGCCGCCAAGGTGGATAGGGTAATCCTGTTATCCGGCGATGGTGACTTCGATTTGCTGTTGCAAAAAATCAGACGAAACTTTGGGGTATATACTGCCGTATACGGCGTTGAGAGTTTAACTGCTCCAGCTCTGATACGTGCAGCCGATGAGTTTATTCCAATTTCTGAAGCATTACTAATGTGATCTTATGGGGAGCTGGTCATCTGGTGATCATGTATTCTCCAGTTGTCAAGAGTTCTTTTGAATAGTTACTTTTGTATTCTATTCTTTAGACTTGATACAATCAGTCAGGCAAGCGTATCTTAGGGGGTGGCCTTTGCTCTGCTTTCTACTTTTCAATGATTCGCATCAATTATGAGTAAATTAATTCTGCTGTTTGCAGTGCTGTTGTCGTTTACTGATCTGTCTGCAGCTGCAGATAATGGTGCGGAGGCGTCGATAGAGCCCAGATTAGAACGTTTGAGTAACGAATTACAGCTTACTGCCGATCAGAAAGCCAGGCTGGAAGCCATTTTTAATGAAAAGCACGAAAAAATTCGGATGATTCGTGAGGAAACCCAAAGTCGGATTAAAGACGTTTTAAGCGAAGAGCAGTTGGAAAAGTGGGATGAGCTTAAAAAATGACGTTTTGCAAAACGCCGACCGCTGCTTGAAGATGAAACTAAACCCAGTCAAAATCCATAAGAAATAGCTGCAAAAAATTGTGCTGCATGAGCACAGCTTATGCCGTTCATCTTGTATCATAAAATAAATGCAGTATTTTTTAAATTTCAGCACTGAATAGCTAAGGTGTTAGGTTATAATCAAAATGGGGTTTTTAAAGGCGTTTGCGGTAGGATGGTCTGGTGCAAACATTTGTGCTTTACGCTTTAGCCGCCAGGAAAACAGTGAAGATGAGGCTGACTAGAAAAATTGCTCTGACTGGATTAATGCTTGCAGGCTGTAGCGCTTCAGTTTGGGCTGGGCAAAACTGTTCTCCGGCTCTTGCTTTATTGATTTCAGGTCAAGGACAGGTGCAAGCGCTCAGTGCCGCCAGTTCTAACTGGATCCCGGCTATAGAAAATCAAATTATGTGTGGTGATGATAGTATCCACACGGGTGAATTGAGTCGGGCGGTGCTGCGCATGGCAGTGGATATGTCCACTTATATGACGATGGATGAGCTGACCTTGATGAGTTTTCATCTGCATAACAAACGCGTACAGATTGGACTGGAACGTGGTCAGGCGCATATCCGTAGTCATACGCCGCAATCGTTTGACGTTACCACACCATTTGTTAATGCCGGCATTGAAGGCACTGAGTTTCTGGTGCATGCCGATGCCGGTCAAGCTGAAGTGACCGTATTTGAAGGTCGCGTTAAAGTCTCCAATGCTCTTGGCGAAGTGATTATTACCAATGGGCAAACCGCCATGGCTGAGGCCGGTAAAGCGCCGGTGCTTAAACAACTGACGTTTAAACCGACCGATGCTGTGCAATGGGCTGCTTATTATCCGCCGATTATCGATACTGCTACCTTGCGAAATGCCGCCGGCAATCCAAATATTCAAGCAGCTCTAGCCGCCTATCAAGCAGGTAATATTCTTAAGGCACTGGAAGCTCTATCGCAAACCAGCGCAGAACCGAATGCTGATGAGATTGTTTTTCAAATTGGTTTATTATTGAGCCTGGGGCGGGTTGATGCCGCTCAACCGCTGTTGCAACAAGTATTGCAGCGGTTTCCAGATAATAGTAGTTTATATGCACTGCAAGCTTTAATAGCCTTAGCCCATAACGATAAGGCAGCTGCGGAGCGGCATGCGCGGCAAGCAATAGCATTGGCTCCGAATAATCCGGTGGCGCATATCGCTATGTCTTATGTCGATCAAGCTTTTTTTAGATTAGATCAAGCCCGGCAGGATACTGAGCAAGCTTTGCGGGTTGCACCCGACAATGCTTTGGCATTCTGTCGTCAGGCTGAAGTGTTGGCTGCTTCCGGCAATCTTGAGCAAGCTCGGCAAGCTGCGCAGCAAGCATTGCAACTTAATCCCCATTTGGCTAGACCCTGGATTATTCTGGGCTTTACCCAACTGGCAGCTGCCGATGTTGATGCGGCCAAACAGAGTCTTGACACCGCTTTAAAACTAGATGCCTCCGACCCTTTGGCGCATTTTGCCTTGGGATTGCTGAATATCAAAGAAAACAACTTGCAGGAAGGCAAAGAGCTGTTGGAAACAGCCACCACGCTGGATCCTAATAATTCTTTGCTGAGAAGTTATCTAGGCAAGGTGTATTACGAATTAAAGCAAACCAAAATTGCCGATTTGCAATTGGATTTGGCCAAAGCCGCCGACCCTCAAGATCCGACGCCTTACTATTATAGTGCCATTCAAAAACAGGCGCAGAATCGCCCGGTGGAAGCCATTGAAGATATGGAGCAGGCGATTGAATTGAACGACAATCGCGCGGTGTATCGTTCCAAGCAATTACTGGATAGTGACCAAGCCGCCCGTGGCGCAGCCATTGGCCGGATTTATAATTCAGTCGGTTTTGAGCCTCGTGCATTACTGCATGCCTGGTCGGCTTTAGCGGATGATCCCGGTGATTTCAATGCCCATCGGCTGCTTTCCGACAGCTATTCGGCCTTACCGAGTTCGCAATTTGCGCGAACCAGCGAAATGCTGCAATCGCAATTAATGCAAACCCAGAATATTACCCCAATTCAGCCCTTGTTATCGGAAAACAGTCAATTTCTGCAAGGTAGTTTTGGGCCGTCAGCGTTGTCGATGAATGAATTTAATCCCTTGTTCAACCGTAACCAAGGCTTGACGCTGGCTTCAGGATTGGTGGGCGGCAACAATACTTATAGTGATGAACTGGTGCATTCTGGACTGTGGGATAAAGGCGCTTACAGTTTGGGCCAGTATCATTATCAAACCAATGGTTATCGGCAAAACGATTATAACAGCGCCGATCTCTATAACGTTTTTGCGCAAACCAGTTTGACATCAACTTTTAATGTGCAGGCTGAATATAAACACAAAAGTCTGGACAGCGGCTATTTGGGGTCTTCCTTTTTTACAGATCCAGTTCAGCAGCAATTTGAAAATCATACCCAGCAATTGTTAACTAAAGATGATTATCGGGTGGGATTTAATTGGCAACCCACTCAACAATCTCGGGTATTAGGCTCTTTTATCCATTATGATCAAACGGCGCCGACGATAACACAGCCGTTTAATTTTAATTATTATGGCAATGTTGTTCCTTTGACTGAAGTAATGACTTCAGTCAATAGTCATGCCGATAGCGGTGAGCTGCAATATCAGTTGAATGCTGCCAACCTAAAAACTTTGCTGGGTGGCGGGTTAGGGCAAATTAATGTCGTTACCAATAATCAGGTGCCGCCGCCACCCACGCAGATTACTGAAAATCAGTATCAGTCTAACGCCTATATATACAATTATTTTAGTTTTCCGGCAGGGTTTAAGTGGACGGTTGCTTCTTCCGTGAATGATCTACGATATGTTTCTCAGAGCCCGGCAAGCAGTATCACCACGTTTAATCCTAAAGTGGGCGTAATGTGGAATGTGACCGATAAAACGGTGTTGCGGGCCGCAGCGATTAAGTCCGCCAAAAGCTTTGCATTTTCCGATCAAACCATAGAGCCTACGCAAGTGGCGGGTTTCAATCAGTTCTTTGATGATTTTTCAATGTCTAGAAGTGCTCGTTACGGCGTAGGTCTGGATCAGAGCATTAATACCGCTTTAAAAACAGGGGTGGAAGTTTCCAGACGTGATATCACTATACCCGTTGGGCAAATTGATCAACTGGATACTACTCATGAATCGCAATTTCGCGGTTATCTGCTATGGATGCCTGATTCCAGATGGGTTTCGTCGTTGGAATATTATCGGGAAGAATACAGTGACCTGAACTTATTCCAGTATAAAACCTCAACTCAATATATTCCACTATCGTTGGCGTATTATGACCCGACTGGCTGGTATTCCAGGTTTAAGGCAACGTCTTATTTTCAGGCTTACTCTAATTTAAATACGGAGCAATCCGGCAAGAGTGATGCGGAGTTTTTAGATTTAACCTTGGGTTACCGTTTGTCGGGCCGGCGGGGTATTGTAGAGGTGTTGTTTCAAAACCTGTTGAATCAGAATTATCAATATCAGGATTACCGTTATCGTAGCCAAAGCGTGGAAGGCGCCTATTTTTCGCAATTGCCGTTCATGCCTGATTTTACGGCCTCGGCGCGCTTTACGCTGGCGTTTTAAAGTTTTTGATTACCCACTGCTTCAGCTAATTCATCATGCCGGCATCGAAGCCAGCAATTCTCAATTTAAACGAAAATTATCTATAATTATCAATGTATTGTCGTTTTTAACGTCAAATAGCAAAAATTATAACGTATTGAATTTTATTGATTATATTTTTAAATTGAGAATTGTTGCATCGAAGCCGTCATTCCGGCGGATTGTCGGAACCCCCAGGGCCAGGGATGATGTGATGCTCGCCATCTATAGCGCTGGATACCCGCTTTCAGGCGGGTCTGGCGACTCAGCTAGCTATCTTTAATTAGTGGGTAACCAGGAGGTTTTTTATGGCCGTTGAGCCGAAGCAGTCAACGGCACGGGTTTATCGCTTGGTATTAATCGCACTGTTTGTAATTGCTCAGTTGGCAGCTCAGTGCTAATTGTTGTGCTGTTGCTATCTGGGTGCTGCTAAGTTTGCTGGAATACGAATTCCAATCTAATTGTGCTGAGTAGGCGCCATGCGCGGCGGTAGCCAGACTAGCCCACATTTGCCCCAGCACAGCGTTTTGATTAACCCCTTGGCCTTTGAAGTACAGTAGGCCAAGGTTTAATTGAGCAATTGCCTTACCTTGCTGAGCACTTTGTTGATACCAATTGGCGGCTTGTTGTAAATTTTGATTGGTGCCCAAGCCGTTGGCATATAGATAGCCTAGGTTATATTGTGCGTTTGCGTTTCCTTGTTGGGCGCTTAGCTGATACCAGGCAAATGCTTGGCTGTAATCTTGGGCGACGCCTTGACCATTGTAATACAGTAGGCCAAGATTGAATTGCGCATCACTATTGCCTTGGTTGGCGCTCTGTTGATACCAATTGAATGCTTGAGTGAAGTCTTGATTGACACCTTCACCTTGGAAATACAAATTGGCCAGATTCAATTGTGCGACCGGATTGCCTTGGGCGGCGCTGAGTTGATACCAGTTGGCAGCTGTCTGATCGTTTTCAGTGACGCCCTGTCCTTCGTCATAGATAATGCCAAGGCTTAACTGCGCATTAGCATAGCCTTGTGCGGCACTTAAATTTAGCCAATATATCGCTTGGTTATAATCTTGCGCGACGCCCAAGCCATTGTAATACAAAAAACCAAGATTATATTGCGCTATCATATCGCCATTGGCGGCCAGAGGATTGAATAGATTGTAAACTTGAGTAAAGTTGTTTTGGTTAATGGTTGAGAAGGCATTATTTGAGGCATCAGCTTTCACAAAACCGCTGCATAGGGTTAAGGCTGTGATAATACCGAATGATATTTTCTTCATGATGGACTGTCCTGATGTTAAAGGCTTTGATAGAAATTTGAAATCTTGCGCATATATAACACATAATTTGGCCAAAACGCAATCAGGCATAGCAAGTTTAAACTGATAGAAACAGTAAGTGGTGTGCCGGCAGGAACGGCTGTGTTAGTCTAAATTGTATATTGTTTATTGATTCGGGCTTGTGTATTTGATTGTGCTGTGTTATGTTAAACAAATGGTAGTTATTCAGTATAATGACAGATTATCAAAAATGGTAGGATGTGCCAACGGGCGGCGCATCAATCAAAAGTTCAAGCTGCGGCAAGGTAGTCTGCCTGCTTTAATCGCATTGAACAAAGCGTGTGCTTTGCCGATAAAGGCCTCTTGAGGAATGATGCGCCACCCGCGACACATCCTACATTGGTTTAATATTCGTCATCCTACGCTGACTTGGTTACGTCCGGTTGTTGGTTGCCAAGGTGTGGCTTTTTTTAGCGATACACCTGCCTGGTCTCGGCGTATACTATCAATGAAATTTGGTTTTATTTAAAAGTTTGCTGATTTTTTTAACCGCTTTTGGAGTTTTATGAAAACAAAATTATTTCCAATAGGATTCGCTTTATTGTTGGGCTCATTCGGTTTTGTCGGCAATACGCTTGCAGAAACGGTGCAGCCTGATGCAACAATGACGGTAGATGCGCCGGTGCCGTCCGCAGAACCAGCTATCGTACCCACTCAGTCAAGTAATGAGCAATTGCTTGCCGGTGGTACGATGTATTGTGTTCCTGAAAGTGGTGGCCCTGTTCAAACCTGTTATTTCAACGGCTCATCATTTAGATACCCAGCCCCAAACGGTCTCGGTTTGTGTGTGCCGGGCACCTGCGCACCATAAGTTTAGATAGTTTACAGCCCCGCCAGGCGGTATGGGTTTGTGTGTTCCGGTCGGTTAAGTTTTTACCGGCTGGAAGGCTTTTATTCGTGGCTTATGCCTGAGTTCATCCGGCAAAGGCGGGCATAGTATAGGCAGGGGCCGTCATCTGGAAACTGTTGCAATAGTTTAGAAAATACCTTGGCCGCCTCTTCCCAGGCTTCGGTCTCGTAAAGTTTTAATCCTGTTTCGAATGGCTGGATAAGTTCCAATAGTTTGCTCTGCTTTTTGTCGGCTAGTGCCATTACTTCGTAAACGGCTGTCGGCAGCGGGTGATCTGCAAATTGGAAATTGCCGATGCGTCTAAATAGGAAGTCAGTTTGATTTAATATTACTTCGTCGGTGACAAGTATCTGTGTGTTTGTCTGTTTGTTTAAGGTTTCCAGTCTGGGAGCCAGATTAACTATATCGCCAAATACTTTGAGTTCGCCGGCAAACGATAGCCATATCGGGCCGACTGTAATGCCTATCCGTAATGGAAAATCAATCTGCCAACGTTTATTGAAGGCGGCAATTCTTTCATTTAACTTCAGTGCTGCATGTAATGCCCGGCTCTTGATGTCGTCCGTGTTGGTCGAGTTTTGAAAGGGGTTTAACTTGAGTTGGCGGCCAAATAATGTTCGTTGGTTGACTTTGGGTTTGTTTATCCATAAAGCCATCATGCCATCGCCCGCCCAGTCTTTGATAGTACCCTGATGCTGTTGGATGCATTGTTCAATCTCCGCCTGATAAGCCAGCGTAAATTTGGCTAGCCAGCGTTCACCTTTGGTTTGTCCCAGGCGAGTATAGCCGCTGCCGTCGCTAACCATGCAGACACCAAAATGGCTGGAGCCGTGTTTAAGAGTTTCGAAATCACTGCCGGTAAATGTGGAAACGACTTCCGGCGGCATAGTGTGTCTTAGAATATTTTTCAATTCCTGGCGTTGGTTTTGATACTGTTTAACTGTTACAACCAGTACGCCGAGCAGTAATTGAAAAATTGGTAATATCCAGGGTAGTAAGATATTGTGGAAGCAAAACAACCATAATATGATTACAAAATAAGTTAAGCTCGTGGCAATCAATGCTATGATTGCAGGATATTTGCGCAGCTTTGCTACCAGCAGAATAGCCAGAGCCCCGGCAGCGATTGATATGGCATATATATGCCAGGGTTCGGCTAATATCAGTGTTTTACCTTCGCGTAAATTGGCAAAACTGGTGGCCAATAATTCTGTACTGCTAATTTCTCCGAATGGCGTTATTGCAACACCGCCTTTGGTGGCATGACCATATTCCAGTGATGGGCCAATAAAGATCACTTTACCCTTAAATAGTGATGGGTTTGTCTGAATTAATTTTTCTACTTCTTGATAGGTAATGGTTTTTATAGTGCCGGTAGCGCCGTATGGGTTTAGATAAAAGTCGTTTTTTTGTTTATATAAGTTAAATAGGGATATTAAACTGCTTTTTTCCTCGGGTAGCAGGCTGTTTTCGTGCTGCAAGCGGTTAAGCACGTCATTGATAAGCTCAGGGTTATCAATAAATAGATAGCTCAGTTTTTCTATCAGTTCATTAAGCAACCGTCTGTCGTAGATGTCTGATTCGGCATCACTGATACGTTTGGCAATGCTGGGGGCAAAGCGATCCAGCATTTTTAATAAGGCGTTGCGGTGTTGGTTAAGAACTAATAGGTGCAAGGCCATTACCGGCAGCGTTGGTTGAGTATAGTTTCTGGCCTGAGTTTCATCTTTATGGATCAGATTTAACAGCATCCATAAATGTGGAGTGGCTATCGGTACTTCTGGCATGGGAAAAGGTGCGGAAACAGCGTTTTCAGCCAGTGGCGACACTGGTCTGCTGACATCAATAATTTCTATGTTTTGCCCTATAAAACGTTTTTCCTGATAATCTTGCAGCAATACATTACGGGCGGTATGAATGGCTTGGGCGAAATAGATATCCTCAGTTCCGCGACTTTCTCTAAAAAGTAGATTAAAAACAATGAGTTTAGCGCCTTCACGATTGAGGCTTTCGATTAGATTGCCATGCAGGTGTCTGAAGAAGCAGCGCGGGTCTATAGTGCCGCGGTGCTGTTGCAGGCAATCGTTAACTTCCTTGATTTCCAAAAAGGTGCTGTAGTCAATTTCAATATCCAGGGTATCGGTAGGCGGCGAGGACCTGACCAACTGGCTTTTCAGAAAAAACAGGCTGTTGAGACCAAATTTCAGATCCGCATCTTTAAAGCTGATTGCAAAAAATAGACAGCTGAGATTAACTAAGCATAAAAATAGGGCGGCGCGATTGTTCTTCATTAAAATGATCCATTCCAATCATTGGAACTGTAGGATGCGGCAAAATAGGGCGGATAAGGCCGGCAATATCGTTCGTTCAACAAGCGTTGAAGTGAGCAAGATTCTCGCCAACTGTGGCATTGCTGAGCTCTTTTAACGGCATTTTAAGAAACTTACCCGGTATTTTATGAATTTTGATTTTAGCACTTGTTTTCACTAGCATATCACTGCAAAATGTCATCCTTGCAGTTTTCAGGACGAAAATATCTCAATCACCGCAAAGAGCGGACTTGTCCTGTTGTTTCTAATTCAAACCTTTTGGGGCAAAAATCAATCATATGACTTCTTTTGAAATACATAAACACTTTAAGAGAGGTGAGACAATATTTCATGAAGGTGAGCAGGGTGATTGTGCTTATATCATTGAAAGTGGTCAGGTTAATTTGACGCTGTCTTTGGATGGCAATCCTGAAGTTTTGGGTGAGTTGCGGGAGGGCGCACTATTTGGTGAGATGGCAGTGATAGACAATCAATTAAGAACTGCTAATGCGATTGCAGTTTCCGATTGTAAATTGCTGGTTATCCCCGGTCAGTACATTGATAAGAAAATTGAAAACTCTGACAAATTTGTTTCTCTGCTGTTGAATGTCATTTTGCAGCGGCATCGGGAAATGCGCAATAGACTGGTCGGCATTCTCAGCAATACCGGAGTAGAGCGAACCTTAATGGTTGCGGATCACATCAGCCCCGAATGTCGTCCCGATATAATCTCCACCGCTCACCAATTGCTGGCAGAAAATAATTTGCATCACGCCCTCAAACATGGCGAGCTGGAATTGTTTTTCCAACCCATACTTGATTTGTCCAATAGTCGGGTGGTGGGTTGTGAATCGCTGATTAGATGGAATCATCCCGAAAATGGTTTGGTTTTGCCGATGGATTTTATTGGTTTGGCCGAAGAAACCGGTTTGATCGTACCGATGGGGCTGTGGATAATTGAAGATGCCATTCGGGCTAGTCTGCGGTTTCATGAATTGTCCAACGATTATTCGTTTATCAGTATTAATCTGTCCGCGCGTCAATTTGCGCCTATCGGGTTAATTGAAAATATCAAAGCTATTTTTGATCGATACCAAGTCAATCCCGGCAGGATCAAATTTGAGATTACCGAATCGGTCTTGCTGGCTAATCCTTTGGCGACTGCGTCCAGTCTGCACGATTTGAAAAGTCTGGGGGCTGACATCGCGATTGATGATTTTGGTACCGGCTATTCAAGCTTTAGTTATCTGCATCAATTTCCGATAGATGCCTTAAAAATTGATAAATCGTTTGTGTCGAAAATACTCTATGACACCAAAAGCCGGGAAATTATTAAATCCATCTGTAATCTGGCTAAAGAAATTGGCTTGTCCACGGTTGCAGAGGGCGTGGAAACGATAGAAGAGCATCAAATCTTATTGAATATGGGCGTCAATTTTGGGCAAGGCTATCTTTACGCCAAACCAATGCCCGAAGCGGAATTTTGCCAGTATTTATCCAGGACATCGGCATTGCCATTCAATTAAGGCTATTTCCGGTTCGGAAATGGCCTTAAGTTCGATGGCCGGTTTTAAAAAGTCGTGGTGTTGATTATTTTACGGTAGAATCAAAGCTGCTTTTTCAGTAGGCTCTATCGTTATGTCAAGCTCGCAAATCGACAGCATCTCCTGCATTTCTCAAAATATATATATCACCGGTGCGGATGAGGACAGCGGTAAGTCCATTGTCGCGCTGGCAATGATGGAAATGTTGTCGGGTCATGCCGGCAATATCGGTTTTTTCCGGCCTATTATCCATAGCGAGGCTGATAAAGATGAATTAATTCAGCTCATTACTGATCGCTATCCGCTGATTCAGTCTTATCAGGACTTGTATGGTTGTCAAAGCGAACAGGCGCGTAAGTTACTTGCTGACGAACAATATGATGAGTTGCTAAAGATTATCCTTGGTAAATATCGTCGCCTGAAAGATCAATGCGACCATGTGCTATGTGTAGGCTCTGACTACAGCCATGACGATTCCAGTCTTGAGTTCGATTTTAATGCCGATGTCGCAAATAATTTAGGCTGTTTAATGATGCCGGTTATTCGTGGTGACCGTGATAATGAACAAATTCTAGATAGTCTTGCTAATCTGAAGCACGCCTTGCATGAGCATGGTTGCGAATTACTCTCCGCTGTTGTCAACAGGGTTCCCTTAGCGCAGGTCGATAGTCTTAGAAGCAGTTTGAGCCATATGTCGGATTTTCCGGTTTATGTGATTCCCAGTGAGCCCTCTTTGGAAAAACCCACGATAGGCAATATCGCTAATGCATTGGCAGCAAAAGTCTTTTCCGGTGTCGGTAACACCTTGGGTCGCGAGGTGTATCAATATAAAGTGGCGGCCATGCTGGCACCTGACTTTCTGGATTATGTTCAATCCGGCGATTTGATCATCACGCCGGGTGATCGCTCCGACATTATTCTGGCCTGTTTGATGTCGTATCACTCAAAAAATTATCCGCAAATTGCCGGTTTGTTGTTGACCGGTCATCAGGAACCGAGCCGACAGATTCAGAATTTGATCAATGGTTTAGGCGATATGCCTTTTGCTGTGCTGGGGGTTGATAGTGATACCTTTACCACGGCGATGCAGGTCAGTCAGGTTAGAGCGCGTTTGGATTCGGAAAACGAAGCCAAAATTGCTGAAGCCTTGGGTTTGGTGGAAAACAATATCAATATGGTGGCGCTAAAAATGCGCCTGTGTTCGCTGAATGTCACCAAGACCACGCCGTTGATGTTTGAATATGATTTGGTGCAACGCGCCAAGTCCAAGAAGCAGCATATAGTCCTGGCCGAAGGTGAGGAAGATCGGATTTTACATGCTGCCGAGATATTGCTGCTGCGGGATGTGGTAAAAATTACGCTATTAGGTAATGAGCAACTGATACGCCAAAAAATTCAAACATTGGCCTTAAAATTGGATGATGTCACGATTATTGATCCCCTAAACTCGGAATTACGGGCAGTGTTTGCTGAAAGCTATTATCAAGCTCGAAAACATAAACACTTGGTGTACGACACCGCTTTCGACTTGATGGCCGATGTGAGTTATTTCGGTACACTGATGATACATCTGGGTTATGCTGACGGTATGGTTTCAGGCGCGGTGCATTCTACCCAGCATACTATACGCCCGGCATTTGAAATCATTAAAACTAAACCTGGCACCAGCATAGTCTCCAGTGTGTTTTTCATGTGTCTGGAAGACAGAGTGCTGGTTTACGGCGATTGTGCGGTTAACCCTATGCCGGATGCCCGGCAATTGGCCGATATTGCCTTAAATTCTGCCGATACCGCGCAGATGTTCAATATTACCCCGCGCGTTGCCATGCTCTCTTATTCGACTGGTGACTCCGGCAAAGGCGAAGCCGTGGAAAAAGTCCGTGAGGCCGTAAAATACGCTAAAGCTTTGCGCCCCGGCTTAAAACTGGAAGGGCCTATCCAATATGATGCCGCCGTTGATGCGGATGTTGCCAAGACTAAGCTGCCGGATAGTGAAGTGGCCGGGCAGGCTACCGTGTTTATTTTTCCTGATCTCAATACCGGCAATAATACCTATAAGGCTGTGCAACGCTCATCCGGTGCGGTGGCAATAGGCCCTATCCTGCAAGGTTTAAACAAGCCGGTTAATGATTTAAGTCGAGGTTGTACCGTCACAGATATTGTTTATACCGTGGTTATTACTGCCATTCAAGCGCAAGAAGGGAAATAAGTCATGAAAATTCTGGTGCTTAATGCCGGCAGTTCGTCGGTAAAATATTGTCTGATTGAGATGTCGGCACAGCAGGAGCTGATCGCCGGACTGATTGAGCGGATAGGCGAAAGCAACTCCAAACATCGTTATAGCTTGCATCAGGCAGCAGCAATACAGCTTGAGAAACCGATCAGCAATCATCAGCAGGCTCTACAGGAGCTGTTTGGGGTGCTTTTCTCGTCTGGTTTAGTGTCGAATAGTGCGGATTTGTTTTGCATAGGCCATCGTGTTGTGCATGGCGGCGAGCATTTTCAACAACCGGTGTTAATTGATGAGCAAGTGTTGCAGCAAATTTCGGCAACCGTCGCGTTGGCGCCGCTGCATAATCCCGCCAATCTGTTGGGTATTCAAGAAGCTATTCGGCAGATGGGTAATATTCCGCAAATAGCGGTATTCGACACTGCTTATCATCAAACCTTGCCGGCCTATGCCTATCGCTATGCACTGCCAGGCCGGCTGTATTCGGATTTAAGTGTTCGGCGTTATGGTTTCCATGGCACATCGCATCGCTATGTCGCCAAGCAGGCGGCACAATATTTGGGCAAGGACTTGGCTGAAACCAATTTGATCACCTTGCATTTGGGCAACGGCGCCAGCGTAACAGCGATAGAAAATGGTCTAAGCATTGATACCTCAATGGGAATGACACCACTGGAAGGGCTGATGATGGGCACCCGTTGCGGCGACCTTGATCCGGCTATCCATTTTTATCTGAGCCGTATGCTGAATATTTCCAACGATGAGATTGAAAGCTTATTAAATAAAGAGAGTGGTTGTAAAGGGATTTGCGGGGAAAACGATATGCGCGCCATCCATAAGTTGGCCGCAGTCGGCGATGAAAACGCTCAATTAGCGCTGGACATGTATGCCTATCGGATTAAAAAATATATAGGCGCTTATTTTGCAGTATTAGGCCGGGTTGATGCGGTGGTATTTACCGGTGGTATTGGAGAAAACGATGTTTGGCTGCGTGAAAAATGTTGCGTTAATCTGTCCGGTTTAGGCATAATGATAGACCCTGCCAAAAACTTGAGTCCTAGCCATTTTGGTGGCGAAATCAGTGATCACGATGCGAGTGTTGCCGTACTGGTTATCGCAACCCAAGAGGAAATGGAAATTGCTATGCAAGCCCAGGAATGTCTTTTAGGAAATAGCCAAAAGGACGCAATGGGCTTGTTGGATGCAAAAACCCTATAATTTTTAGCAGTATTAAAGGGTAATATGTTAAAGTTTACTACCCATTTGATTTGTCATCCCCAGCAGCATTTTTTTATTTTTGAGGTAGCCTATCAATGAACAGCTATTCATCATTCCACACAGGCGAGTTCAGTTTGATTCGGCTTTAAAATAAAAGCACATCACATCGTAAAACCTGCAAATTAACCAGACATGCCCCGCAATCTCATGACTCAACAACAAAAATACCTGTCCATCTTCTCGCCCAGCACTGCACAACAACGCCAAGAAAATTTTGAAAACTATTGGCATTTCTCTCGGGAGTTGTCAGGCGATTTGCTGGAACACGAACAGGACTTAACTAAAAAACGCGACAAACTATTATCTTTTCAATCTCAACCGGTTGTCCTTAATCAACCGTTTCAACAGCCGGATGCTTTTTATCGTAACTATGTTAATTTGGTGGATGATGCGAACAGCTTGGATCGTAAAACGCTATTACTGACTTGTATCTACAAATTTGCCCGTCACGAGTGGGTGGGTATTACCGGTGCCTGGGCGGCAACGCCGGCTATCGAAAACTGCAAGCAATTAACCGATAAAATCAGCCGCTATCATCTTGCCGAAGAGTTTTCTCATACCCGTTTATTCAATGAAATGTTCTGTACCTTTGGACTGACGGAGGCTAAGTGGCAGCCATTAGGGCCGGTTGCGCAAAAAGTCTATGAGTTCTTCCCTAAAATTCCAGAAACATTAATGAGTCCGTTTGCCTTTGTGACGGAATTAATGGGTATTATGTTTTACCGGCATCTGGATGCCATTCTGGATGAAGTTTTTGCCGATGAACCGGCGGCCTGTGCCAGGGTGCGCGAATTATTGAACGAAATCACCATTGATGAATTGGCGCATATCGGTCAGCGCCGCAATTATCTGGGGGCTGTGGGGCTTAAAGTATCGCTGTGGATAACACCGCTGCTGTTTCGGCTGTTCTTCCATGATATTCCAGAAATCAAACACTTCTTCAATGTGGATAGAATGATTGAAGAAGCCCTGGTTTTTGATTACAGCGAAATTCCGCAAGAGTTGCTGGAAAAATCCTGGGCGCCTAGTTATTGCATTGCTGCAGCGTAGCGTTAGGGCTTTGATATAATGTAGGGTGGGCACGCCGTTTGTGCCCACCCAGGATAGCAGGCAACCCCTAAAAGTGATGGTGTTGCAGCGTTATAGGATGTGCGCAGCAGCGTAAAGCGCATCTTCCGCGATTGATGCGCTTTACCTAGCGTCGGTACATCCTATAACCGGTCTATTTCAGGCAAGCTCCACAAAAGCCATTAATGCCTGCAATTCTTTGGGTTCCAGTTCATAAGAGCCATGTGATCTAACCCGTTCCGGTAATGTCACATCACCATAACGAACCCGAATCAAGCGACTAACTTTAACGCCTTGTGATTCCCACAACCGCCTGACCAACCGATTACGGCCCTGCTTAACGGTCACATAAAACCATTTATTAGCGCCTTCGCCGATATGAAAGTGGATGTCGTCAAAATGGGCAGGGCCATCCTCCAGTTCCACGCCTTTTTTTAGACGTTCCTGCATCGCATCATCTACTTCGCCTAAAATCCGTACGGCATATTCGCGTTCAACTTGCCGGGAAGGGTGCATTAAGCGATTGGCGAGTTCGCCGTTATTGGTGACCAAGATAAGGCCGGAGGTATTGATGTCCAGCCGGCCCACCGCTATCCAACGTCCTACCGGCAAACGCGGCAACTGGGTAAAGATGACCGGACGCCCCTCAGGGTCGCGGCGGGTAACCACTTCGCCGACCGGTTTGTGGTAAACCAGCACCCGGGTGGGTTGTTCGGCATATTTATCCCATTTCACCACCCGGCCGTTGATTTGCAAATAATCATCCGGTTTTAAATGGTAACCAAGCTGTACCTTATTGCCGTTAACCGTTAACCGACCTTCTTCAATCCAGCGTTCAATTTCCCGTCTTGAACCCAAACCGGCGCGGGCCAGTAATTTCTGGATTCTTTCGCCTGTGTCTGTTCCGCTAGGCTTTTCTTTATGCGTCGGAATTCTTGGCGTCGGTCTGGTTTTGGGTTTGCCCGGTTTCTTGTCCAAAGGTTTGGCTGAGGTGTGTTTCGGATAGGTGGGTTTGCGCTCTTTCACGATGTTCCTGCTGTGTTTGCTGTTCGGAAGCATACTCGATACCGTGGTTTAGAAGATCTTCCAGCGTCGGTAGCTCAGTCAATGCATTTAAATTAAAATAATCCAGAAATTGTTTGGTAGTACCGTATAAAGCCGGACGACCAGGGGATTCTTTGTGGGCGATAACCCGTATCCACTCTCTTTCCAGCAAGGTTTGAATAATACCGGAACTTACCGAAACGCCGCGGATATCTTCAATTTCACCACGGGTAACCGGTTGGCGATAGGCGATGATGGCCAGCGTTTCCAGCAGGGCTCGCGAATAACGCGGTGGTTTTTCTTCAAACAGCCGACTAACCCAGTATGCCATGCCTTCCTTGACTTGAAAGCGGTAACCGCTGGCAAGGTGAATTAAGCCTACCGGCCTATCGGCATAATCTTGGCTGATGGCCTCAATTGCCGTCTGGATTGCCGGCATTTCCGGTTGTTCAAGCTCAGGAAATACCTGTTGAATCTGCTTGACAGACATGGGCTTGCCGGCCGCAAATAAAATCGCTTCTACAATGCGCTTAAGCTGCATAACGCTTTCTTCTGGGTTAGAAAGCTGCGCAACATCGGTCTGGCTTGGTTGCGTGGTTTCCTGCGTGGGGGTAATGAGGCCAATATGCTCGGTATTTTCTTTAGATAATAAGGCAAGTGCAGCGCTGCTGTGGCTGGATAACGCGGCTGTTTGCCTAAGTGCTGCCCATTTGCTCGGCAATCTGGGTGCCGCTCGGCGCAGATAGACAGGCGTTTTTGGCCTCGCCGCCGGCACAGGCTTGGGCTTGCTTTTTGGGGGTTTTGGCTTAACTTCAGCAACAACATCGGTAACTTTGGGTGTTTCAAGCGGGTTTTCTAAAAGGCTGGCTTCAGGCGGCTGCTCTGGCTCTAACGCTGAGGGCGGCAAAGGGTTCGGACTGAAAGATGTCGATGATTCCTTCCTTGCTGAGTTCAAGGATGGCAAGAAACGAGACAACCACGCCGTTTTTTCCTTCGCTTCGGGTAAATAACGCTGCGAAAGCGAGGCTATCTGACCGGTTAAGTTTTTCCAAAATGGCTGCCATTCGTTCACGGACTGATAAAGGTTCTTTGGTTATTTGGTGATGAGTAAGTTGCTCAACGCGTTTTAGGACATCCTGAAACGCCAATAAAATTTCTTTGAGCTGCACATCCGGTAAAGGTTGCAGCACGGTGATGGTTGAGACATCAACCACCGTTTCAAAAGTATCCCGCTCGTTTCTGGGCAAGGCGTCAATTTGTTCGGCAACCTGTTTGATTGCCTCGTATTCTTGCAGTTTACGTATTAAAAAGGCGCGGGGGTCTTCCTCTTCTTCTTCGCTTTCCGGCGGTCTGGGCAGCAGCATTCTGGATTTAATCTCTGCCAGCAAGGCCGCCATCACCAGATATTCTGCCGCCAGTTCCAGCCGCAATTGCCCCATCATCTCAATATAACCGATATACTGATGAGTAATCTGGGCTATCGGTATATTGAGAATATCCAGATTTTGTTTACGAATCAAATACAACAGCAAATCCAGCGGTCCTTCAAAGGCATCCAGAAAAACTTCCATGGCATCCGCTGGAATGTACAGATCATCCGGCAGAACTGGGTAAGGCTGGCCCTGCACCAAGGCTCTTGGGGTGTCCGTTGCCGTTGGCTGCGGTTCTGCAGTATTTTCGGTTGCTATGGGCTGAACATTGCTATTGCTCATAAGGCTATTGCCGACAGACTAGCCGTCGGTGTAAATCAAATGCCTGCCAGTCCGAAAAACAATTGCTGGGCAATATACATAGGATAGGCCAAAATTGCCCCCAGAATATTGGTTGCCAGCAAAATCATCAAAATGATAAAACCAAAACGTTCCAGGCGGTTAAACTGCCAAGCCCAATAATCCGGCAGCAGCCCGGATAATACTCGGCTGCCGTCCAGCGGTGGAATAGGCAGTAAATTGACCAGACAGAGAATCAGATTGATGCTGATGCCGGCCACCCCGCTATAAATTAATGGCATGGCAATAAACTCAATTTGATGAAACATCACCCCGAGTCTGGCCAGCAGCGCCCAAACGATAGCCATTAACAAGTTAGACAGCGGCCCGGCTAAAGCGACCATCATCATGGCCTGCTTGGGATTTTTGAAGTGACGGGGATCAACCGGCACCGGTTTGGCCCAACCGAAAATAAAGCCGGTAAAGGTAATCAGCATCAGGCCCGGAATGATTATGGTGCCCAAAGGATCGATATGTTTTAAGGGGTTTAGCGTCAGCCGACCTTGTTGTTGCGCGGTGCGGTCGCCGTATTGTTTGGCCATCCAGCCGTGCGCCACTTCATGTCCGGTAATCGCAAAAACCACCGGCAACAGCCACACTACGATTCTTTGCACCAGCGTTAATTCATCCATCATGCTTCTCACTCCAGCATCGGCGCAATACCGACGCCTTGTCTAATTATTTCGATAATATTATCGGTGCAGGCAATCACGGTGGTTGGCTGATATTCGATAATGCCGCCATCAATGATCAAATCCAGTTCACGATCCAACTGTTCCCGGATTTGGTAGGGATCGGTCATGGCGTCGTCCTCGCCGGGCAAAATTAAGGTGGAAGACAAGATGGGTTCGCCAAGCTGCGCCAGCAAAGCCAGGGCGATACGATGATCAGGAATCCGTACGCCGATGGTTTTTTTCTTAGGGTGTTGCAAGCGGCGCGGCACTTCCCGCGTGGCGTCCAATAAAAAAGTAAAAGGCCCCGGTGTCAGCTTCTTGATTAACCGATGGGCATCATTGCCCAAGCGGGTAAAGGTAGACACTTGCGATAAATCGGTACATAACAGCGTGAAGTTATGATTATCATCCAGACGCCGAATCCGGCGGATAATATCGATAGCCTGTTTGTCGCCGATATGCGCGCCGAGTGCATAAGAGGTATCAGTAGGGTAGACAATAATCCCGCCGCGGCGGAGAATCTCAACCGCTTGTTGGATCAGCCGGGGCTGCGGGTTTTTGGGGTGAATCTCAAGGAATTCGGCCATCGATTAAAAACAACTGCTGAAAGACGTCTATTGTACCCTAGGCGGCTGTTTGAGAATAGCAAAGCTGGAAGAGAATTATTTTGGCGCTCAGCTATACCGGGAATGCCGAGGCCTAGCTTGGCTAAGGCCTTGAGCTGAGCTTGATGCCAACAGAATCTCCATGCGGTAGGATGTGTCAACCAGCGGGCGGCGCATCAATTAAAGGCTAGCGCTGGTAAGGTGGTCTGGCAGCTTAAATTAAAGCAAATATTTAGCCTCTACTAAGATCATTTATACAAGATAATCGGGTTGCCGTCGGTATTACCAAAGCGAGTATCTGTTCTACATCACGATACTCATGCTGCTTGTTGATGGTTATGTAACCGACCTTGCTCTTGCAGTTTTTTGTTAAGGCTGCCGGCAAGACAGTGCGTTTAATTTTAGTCATTATCCAATATTATGAGTCAAAACCCACTAATCAAACAATTATCCGCCGAGCATTTATTACAGCATATGCCGGTATCGGCTTTTGTATTGAACGCCGGGCATCAGGTCGTGATCTGGAATAAAGCCTGCGAACAATTAACCGGCTTGTCGGCGGCGCAGATGCTGGGTACCGATCAGCATTGGCGTGGATTTTATACCGAACAGCGGCCTTGTTTAGCGGATTTATTGCTGGATAGCACCCTGGGCGATGTTGAACAATTATACGAGCAAGTCGCTAATTTTAACCATCACAGCGAGATATGCCACACCGAAAACTGGTGTTTAATGCCGGATGGTCGCCGGCTTTATTTGGTGATAGACGCCGGGATTATCAGCAACGAGCAAGGCGAGGTGGTGGCGATAGTGGAAACACAGCGCGACAGAACCGAACAACGCTTGATCATGCAGGCTTTCAGTGAAAGCGAGCAGCGGATTAGCGCTATTTTGGCGTCGGCGATGGACGCTATTGTCACTATTGATCAACAGCGGCGGATTACTTTGTTTAATCCGGCCGCGGCGCGGATGTTTCGCTGTGCCAAGGAATTTGCCGTCGGTCAGGCGATTGATTTATTCATTGCCTCACACAGCAAGCGGCTGTTTGCCGGGTTTATCGATTTTGATAACCCTGCCGTTAAAACTCAGGCCTGGGCGCCGGTGGGCTTAAGCGCCCGCCGCGCCGATGGTGAAGTGTTTCCGATAGAAGCCACTTTTTCGCCCTTGGATGCCGACGGCCAACGGCTGTATACCATCATACTGCGTGATGTAAACGACCGCCATCAGGCCGAACAAAAACTGGACAAGCTGCAACAGGAAAAAGGCTATCTGCAGGAAGTGTTGAATGACGACCATAATCCCGGCGATTTCGTCAGCGGCTCCAAGCTGATGCGGACGTTGATGGAACAGGTGCGGATGGTGGCGCGTACCGATACCCCGGTGTTGCTGTTGGGCGAAACCGGCACCGGCAAGGAATTGCTGGCGCGCGCGACCCATGAATTTAGCGACCGGCATAAGGCCATTCTGGTTAAGGTCAATTGCGCAGCGCTACCGGCGGAACTGATAGAAAGCGAATTATTTGGCCATGAAAAAGGCGCCTTCAGTGGTGCGATTCAGCAACGCAAAGGCCGCTTTGAATTGGCCGACGGCGGTAGTCTGTTTTTGGATGAATTGGGTGAATTGTCGCTGTCGGCGCAGGCCAAACTGCTGCGGGTGTTGCAGGAGCAAGAATTTGAACGGGTAGGGGGCAGTGAAACTATCCGAGTGGATGTGCGGGTCATCGCGGCCACCAACCGCAATTTAACCGCAGAAATTGCGGCCGGGCGGTTTCGCGCCGATTTGTATTACCGGTTAAGCGTGTTTCCGTTGGAAGTGCCTGCATTGCGGCAGCGGCAGGAAGATATACCGCTGCTGGCGCGGTTTTTTTTAGATAAATACGCCAAAAAATTCGGTAAACAGATCAGCGGTATTCAGCCGGCGGGCTTGCAGCAGCTAAAACAATACGCATGGCCCGGCAATGTCAGGGAACTGCAAAATGTGATTGAGCGGGCGGTCATTCTCTGTCAGGGGGCGTTATTGGCGATTACGCCGCTGTCGGCCGCCGCCGAACCTTCAGTGCAGCCGGTAGCGGCTCTGCAAACTTTGGATGACATGGAACGGGAATATATATTACGCACGTTGGCAGTCACTGACGGCGTGATTGCCGGGCCGAAAGGCGCAGCGGCGATATTAGGGCTTAATCCCAATACCTTGCGCTCCAGAATGCAAAAGTTGGGGGTGGGAAAGCGCTAAACTGATCAGCTCTGTCGCAGATTTTGCACTTTATTAAAAGATAAAAGATTATCCTTTAATAAGCAAGGTTTCTATTAAAGGATAGCGCTATAAATTTTAATGGCGGCTGTTTTTGTCTATCCCCCTACGGCATGGCGGAGCTCGAATTTGTTTCGGATGCGGCAACTTATCAAGATGATGAAAAAGTCGCGGCACTGGTGCGACAACTATTCTGACGCGGGGGGCTAATAGCCAGATTGAGTATGTGAGTCGGAGTTTTTGGTAATCTTCACCACTTTTCAGTCAAGATGATGCGCCGCATGACGAAAGAAATGACAGGCCGCTGGTCAGCACACAATTCATATTACGCCGGTTCACCGGCCAAGCAATAGCTATAATATTAAATATAATGATATTTCGTACTTTAACGATATTTAGTGATTTTTCCGCTATAAAAGCTTGCCATCAATTCATGAAAAATTAATAACCAACTGATTTAAGTTATAAAATAATAATTGGCTTGGCACTTGCTGTAAACAGAATAACACAGCTCACCGTTATTCCGAGGATCGCAACGCCATGACCACACAAGGCAAAACCGCCCGTGCCGCTTGGGCCACCTTAACCCACGACAGTCTTAACCCCGCCCTGTTCGGTAACCATACCCTAAACCGTACGCAATTTGTCCTGCTGAATTTCGGTCTGCTGTTGGGCAATGTGCTGGTGTTGTTTAATACCGGCGCGTTTGCCTCGGTTAGTTTACATGCCACCGGCGCTTTGGGGGTTAGCCCCAGTCACGCCGGCTGGTTTCAAACTTATTATTTTGTCAGCCTGGCCTTGGCGCTGCCGGTCAGCACCTGGGTGACTGCCTTTTTTGGCGAAGTGCGGTTGTATCTAGTGTCTATGACGCTGGTGGCTTTGGCTTCGTTACTGTGCGCGGCAACCGATGATTTATTCAGTTTTCTATTGGGCCGCGCCTTGCAGGGCTTCTTTGGCGGCTTGACCATTCCGTTGTCGCAAACTTTGCTGATGCGCGAATATCCTGAGCATTCCAAATCTTTTGCGGTATCGCTGTGGAGCATGGCGGCGCTGAGCCCGTTTACCCTGGGGCCGGCGGCTGGCGGTTGGGTGGCTGATCATTTGGGTTGGCGCTGGCTGTTTTACTTGAATCTGCCGCTGTCTATGTTGGCGGTGGCACTGGTTTGGGCTTTGCTGTTTGATCGCCATTCCACGCAGCGGCGGATGCGCTTTGATAGCGTGGGTTTTTTATTATTAGCCGGAGCCTTGTTTTGCCTACAGACCGTGTTGAATCAAGGTCAGGATGCCGATTGGTTTAACTCGGCGCCGCTGATGGCGGTGGCGCTGCTGGGTTTGCTGCTGCTGGTGTACTTTGTGGTTTGGGAACTGGCGGAACGCGCGCCGCTGCTGGATTTAAGGCTGCTGCTCAGGCGCAATTTTGCGATCGGTAGTTTACTGCTGAGTCTCAGCTTTATGATGATGTACGGATTATTGGCGGTGTTGCTGATACGTTTGCAGGTACTGGCCGGCTATACCGCGTTTCTGGCCGGTAGCGTACTGTTGCCGCTGGTGTTTTTAGCCAAGCCGATGGCGGCCTTGCTGCATCGTATTGTGCATCGCTTTGATGCCAGATTATTGGTTAGCCTCAATATGCTGCTGTTTGCCGGCTATTGCGGTTGGAGCAGTCAATATGATTTCTTTAATCGTTTTAGCTGGTTTGATCAGCCCTTATGGTCGCAAGTTCTCGAAGGCTTTTGTCTGGGTGGTCTGTTTGTGCCGCTGACCACGCTGTTTCTGTCCGGCTTGACGCCCAGGCGTCAAACTCAGGCGGTGGAATTGGGCGGGATGCTGCGGGTGTTGGGCGGCAGTGCCGCCTCGCCGTTGCTGGGGCTGTTTTGGGAGCGGCGGACGGCGTTTCATCAAGCTCGGCTGACCGAAACCTTTTCCCGATTTGATGGTTGGAGTATGGGCAATTTGCAGCCCTTACAAGTTGCCGGGATGCGCGAGCCGCAGGCAGTGGCGCGTTTAGCGGCGGATGCCGTGAAACATGCCGGGGTATTGGCGCTGAATGATGCTTTTTGTCTGGGAGCCTGGATGTTTGTGGGTTTGGCTGCCGTGGTCTGGCTGGCTAATCCGGTTGCATCGCGAGTGGTGAGTGCTAAGGAAGAATTACGCCTGACCAAGCTGGAAGATTTAATTGAGGAGCCGTAACCATGTGCTGCAAAAATGATTTGAAACTTTTGCTTGTTTGCCTCTGTTTGTTGAGCGGCTGCGCCGGCTTGCCGACAGACAGTCTCCGCGCCAAACAACTGGCAATGCCAAGTTTTAAGCAGACGCTGACAACCGATCAAACCGAGCAAATGCTGACCGAATGGCCCAAGGCGCAATGGTGGCTGGCGCTTAATAATCCTGAGTTAAACCGCTTGATGGACACTGCCTTGCAAGATAATCCGGGTTTACACGCGGCAACGGCGCGTTTAACGCAAGCCGAAGCATTAGCGGATTTTCAAGCTGCAGAAATGATGCCTATGCTGAACAGTAATTTAGAGTTTCATCAACGCCGCTTCTCCAGTACCGATTTTTATGGTCCAAATGGCGGCAAAACCTTTACCGGTGCCTATCTGGATTTTGCGGTGTTACGCTATCACCTGGACTTATGGGGCAAGGATAAAGCCGTGTTGGCGGCGGCCTTGGGCCAGCAGCGAGCGCAAGCCTCGGAACTGGCGATGGCGAAACTCATACTTAGCACGGCTATTGCCCGCAGCTATATTAGCTTGTGCGTAGCCACAGAAGATCTTGAATTGGCGCAAGTGCTGAATGAAAAAACCGCAGAAACCCTGCAACTGACTAAATTGCGTTGGCAGCGTGGTTTAAACGCTCAAGACCCGGTGTTTGCCGCCGAACAACAGGCAGCGGCGGCGCAACAGCGCGAAACCACCGCACATCATAAAGTGCAATTATTGCGAAATCGGCTGGCGGCTTTGGCCGGTAAAGGCCCGGACTGGGGTAAAACCATTCAGGTGCAGGCCAGTGAATTGGCTGCTCAGTTGCCACCACCGGAAATGCTGGCGCTGGGTTTATTGGCGCATAGACCGGATGTAGCCGCCGCATTGTGGCGAGTGGAGGCTGCGGCGCAGATGGTTCATGTTGCCAAAACCCGCTTTTATCCTGATGTCAATTTAACAGGCTTTGCCGGTTTGCGCAGTCTTAGGCTGGACGATTTGTTTTTATCGCACGGCGCCAGCGTGGCTTATGGGTTGGCGCCGTCCATTAATTTGCCGATATTTGAAGGCGGTCGCCTGGAGGCGGAATTAAAACATCAACAATCCGATTACGATGCGGCAGTAGAAAGCTATAACCAGACTTTACTGAATGCAGTGCAACAGGTGGCTGATAGTTTGGCCGAATGGCGGCAAAGCCGGGCGCATGACGCCGAACAGGCGCAGGCGCTGGCTGCTGCCGAAGCGGAAAGCCGCTTGGCCGGTAAGCGCTATCAAGCCGGTATCAGCAGCCGCGACGCTACGATTGAGGCTGATGCGGCCTTAATTAAGCAGCGCTTAACCGCCAGTGAAATGCACGGCGCACAGCTACTGGCGGTGGTTGGTTTAATTGAAGCCTTGGGTGGTGGTTATCAAAATGATATGAATAAAGGTGAACAGCCATGACAGATAACACAGTAAATACTAATAAACCCTCCCGCCATTTTGGTTTTCAGCCGCGCAGTCGGCAGCGCAGTTACCGGCTATGGCTGGTCACCGCCGGCGCTGTGTTAATCGGCGTGGCATATCTTATGTATTGGCGTAGTTTTGTCAGCGGTTTTGTCATCACTAACGACGCTTACGTTAGCGGCAACCTGACGCCGTTAAAAGCGCAAACCAGCGGCACTGTGGTGGATGTGCGGGTGGATGATACCCAATATGTACAACAAGGTGATGTACTGGCGCGGCTGGATGGTTTACAGGCCAAAGTTGCGCTGGAGCGGGCCGAAGCCAATCTGGCCGATAGTGTGCGGCAAATCGAAACCCTGTTTAGCCAAACCGAGATGCTGCAACAAAAACTGCTGGCCAAGCAGTCGGTGTTGAGTCAACGCCGCCGCGACTTGCAGCGCTATCGCAGCGTCGCCGAGGCAGGGGCGGTATCGGCACAACAAATAGAGGATACTGAGTCGCAAGTGCGCGAACTGGAAGCCGAAGCAGGGCAGATTCAAGCCGAACTGGGTGGTGCAGAAGCCTTGGTGGTTAACACCAGTCCGGCGGATAACCCTAAAGTATTGCAAGCGGCGGCGGCTTTAAAACAGGCGTATCTGGATATGAGCCGCCAGCAGATTATTGCCCCGGTATCCGGTTTTGTGGCTAAACGCAGTATTCAGCCAGGCGAGCAGGTACGGCCGGAAACGCCGTTACTGGCTATCGTACCGCTGGATTATCTATGGATAGACGCTAATTTTCTGGAAGACGAGTTATCGGATGTGCAGCCGGGGCAGCCGGTGGAAATCAGCGTCGATCTGTACGGCGACAAAGCGGTTTATCACGGCGAAGTATTGGGTTTAGCGGCTGGGGCCGGCAATGTGTTTGGACTGTTACCGCCGAATAACGCGACCGGTAACTATATCCATATCGTGGAGCGGGTGCCGGTCAGAATCGGTTTACATGTAGAAGAATTGGCCGCCCGGCCTTTGCGGCCGGGCTTGTCGGCGACGGTGCGGATTGATATCCGCCAGCCGGGGCGGTCGGTATTGCAGCCATTGACTGTTACACCTGCAACGGCTTATAAAACCGGTGTTTATGATAGTCAGTTAGAGGGGGCGGAGGCGTTGATTGATAAAATTATTCAGGCTAATCGTAGGCGTAGGGTTTGAGAGTTAGAAAAACGGGTATTTTGGATATGAGAATGTCGATGATGGGGTTGCGAAAGTAGGCTGGGTTGAATGATAATGAAACCCAGCTTTAAAGTTGATATGTTTTGTATTGTAAATGGCTGATTGAAATCAAAGAAGCCGGGTTATTTCAAGGCATCTGCTGGGTTTCGCGTTGCTCTACCCAGCCTACGCCTATAAGACAATCTGCTAAATAACGGATGGATTTAGAAGTCGAATAAATTATGCGTACTTATATTCGTAGCCATTCCAACGCAGGCACCTATTTCTTTACGGTTAATCTTGCCCAGCGCAAACAAAATGATTTATTGATTCAGCATATCGACGAATTGCGCAATGCTTGCCGGTATACCAAACAACATCATCCGTTGGTGATTGAGGCGATGGTGGTATTGCCGGAACATTTGCATTGTATCTGGCGTTTACCAGAAGGAGATGACGATTATTCGTTACGTTGGCGTTTGCTCAAGTCGCATTTTTCCAGACATATTGCTTTGGGCGAAACCGTTTCCGCCAGTCGGATGCGAAAAAACGAACGAGGTATCTGGCAGCGGCGATATTGGGAACACCAAATCCGTGATGACACAGATTTCCAGCGCCATTTGGACTATATTCATTATAATCCGGTAAAACATGGGTATGTGGATAAAGCAGTGGATTGGCCTTATTCATCTATCCATCGCTGGATTAAATCAGGAGTTTGTGCAAAGGATTGGGCGGCTACACCAGCCATAATCGAACAAAATTGGGAATAGCAACATGCTGGGTTTTATATTGTTCAAATTAGACCTTGCCAAGCTCTCCACCGACCAATAACGCTGGCTGCTGGGGTTGCGGAAGTAGGCTGGGTTGAATGATAATGAAACCCAGCTTTAAAGTTGATATGTTTTGTATTGTAAATGGCTGATTGAAATCAAAGAAGCCGGGTTATTTCAAGGCATCTGCTGGGTTTCGCGTTGCTCTACCCAGCCTACGGCTCTACGGCTCTACGGTCCTACCCACTCATAAATTTCGGTTAACAACGGATCGCACTTGCAGCAACTGCCGCCGCAAGCGGCATTGCTGGGTGTTAATAGCCGCACTTTGCCCTTGCTGATCCATTTACCCAACATGCCGCGCAAGGCGTCGGCATCCATATTAAAGTGGATCACCAGATCGTTTAAGGCAACCCGCTGCTTGGTTTGCAAATAACCTCGTAAATCCGAGAGTATCATCGGCTTAAATCCTTGGGTTGTTGTAAGCCGGCAAAGCGCAATGCCAGCAAAATGAAGGTAAATAGTCCGCAAAGGGCGGTAATCCAGCTTAAGCTGGCAAAGGGATGGCGGCTATAAGTCATCGCCTGATAAAAAATCGTCGCGGTTAGATAGGCAATAAAAGATGTCCAACAACTGACGAATAAAGTCCAGCCTGCCCCGGTTTCCTTATAAATAGCGGCGGTGGCCGCCACGCACGGCGAATAAAGCAAAATGAACAATAAATAGGCAAAGGCACCGATTTGCCCGTCAAAGTGGGTTTGCATCACACCAAAGGTGCCGACTTTGATTTGCTGTTGTGCCGCCACTGCCGCCTGATCGGACAAATCGCCGATATTCAACCCCAAAGGATCGAATAATTTATCAGCTATGCCCAGTAAATTGTCGGGTATGGTTTGGCAGGCGGCAAGTAGCGCTGGTAGCAGTTCAAAAGGTTTGTCGGTTGAGGTTTCGATATTTGCCATCTGGCTGTATAAAGCATCCAGGGTGCCGACCACTGCTTCCTTAGCCAGTACCCCGGTAAAAATACCCACGGTGGCCGGCCAGTTATCATGGCTGATGCCCATGGGTTTAAATGCCGGCGTCAAGGTGCGGCCTATTTCGCTCAGCACCGATTGTTCGCTGTTTTCTCTGCCAAAGCTGCCGTCCATGCCCCAGGAGTTCAGCACGTTTAACACCAGCACCATCGGCACGATGACTTTACCGGCGTTAACGATAAAAGTTTTCAGCCTATCCCAGGTTTTGGTGTATACGCCTTGCCAGGTGGGCAGGTGATAAGCGGGCAGTTCCATTAAAAATGGGGTGGGATCACCTCTGAGTAGGGTATGGCGCATAATCAGACCGGTCAGGATAGCGATCAGAATGCCGAATAAATACAAGCCAAATACCAGATTTTGGCCGCCCACCGGAAAAAAAGCGGCGGCGAACAAGGCGTAAACCGGTAAGCGGGCGCCGCAGGACATAAACGGGTTCATTAAATTGGTTAAAATGCGGTCGCGTTGATTATCCAGGGTGCGGCTGGCAATGATAGCCGGTACGTTGCAACCGAAGCCGACTATCATAGGCACAAAAGATTTGCCGGGCAAGCCGATTACGCACATGAATCTGTCCATCACAAAGGCGGCTCTGGACATATAGCCCGAGTCTTCCAGCATAGACAAAAAAATAAACAAAAAGCCGACGATAGGGATAAAAGTGGCAACCACTTGTAAGCCGCCACCGATACCGTTAGCGAGTAACACCACCAGCCAGTCCGGCCATTGCTGTTGAGTGAGTAAGGCGCTTAAGCCGTCTACCAGTAAAGCGCCGACTGATTTGTCGAAAAAATCCACAAAAGCGCTGCCTATATTGATGGTGAACATGAACATGGCGTACATCACCAGCAAAAAAAACGGAATCCCTAAGAATCGGTTTAAGACTATGCTGTCAATTTTGTCGGTGGCGCTTCTGGAGACTTCATTGAGTTTGCAGACGCAAGCCTTTACCAAGTTGTTGACCATGCCGTAACGTGCGTCGGCAGCCAGAATATCTATTTCGTCTTCGGTGTTGGTTTCTATGATCTGGCGCAAGCCGTCCGCCATGCTGCAAAGGGTAGGGCCGGCCAACTGTTTTGCCAGCGTATCGTTTTCCAATAGCCTTAAGGCCAGCCAGCGCTGGTCGTAGTGACCGTGTGGCACAGACTGTTCCAGTTTGCTGACGGCGTCTTCAATTTCGCGGTGATAGACTATTTTTAGGTTGGGAACCGGTTCATTCAGGCAGGCTTGATTGATAATTTCGCGTAATTCATGCAAACCCGCGCCGGTGGAGGCGGTGACCGGCACCACCGGGCAAGCCAGTTGTTTGGCTAATAACGCTACATCAATTTTTATCCCACGCTTTTTAACTGCATCCATCATATTCAACACCACCAGCATCGGCACTCGCATTTCGATTAGCTGAGTGGTGAGATATAAATTACGCTCGATATTGGCGGCATCAAGGATGTTGATGACCAGGTTGGCTTGCCGGGAGGCGACATAATCACGGGCGACTTTTTCATCCAGCGAAATACTATCATCGTCAGCTTCCAGCGAATAGGTGCCGGGCAAATCCACCAAGGCGATGTGTTTGCCATGGAACTTGTATTCGCCGGTTTTCTTTTCTACCGTCACGCCGGGCCAGTTGCCGACATGTTGTTTTGAGCCGGTTAATGCATTAAATAAGGTGGTTTTACCGCAATTGGGATTGCCGACCACGCCGACGGTAAAATCAATACTCATAACTTTTCTATTAGTAATACCGAGGCTTCATTTTTGCGTAAGGTTAATGAAAAGCCGCGGATGCGGATTTCAACCGGGTCGCCCATCGGCGCAAAACGGGTAATGCTAAATTCGGTGCCGGGTGTTAAGCCCATGGCCAGCAGCTTTTTCCGATAAACGCCGCCGGACTGATCGAAGCCGATAATCCGGCCGGAATCGCCTGCCGCTAGCGCCTTTAGATAAGTAGACATGTTTTAACCTAGATGCAATTAGTAATAATTCTCATTAAACCATAATATATCACGGCAAGACAGGTTTTTTCTTAACATACATCAAGGTTAATTTCGACTGTACAATGACAGTCTATTTAGATGGCCGTTGCCGCCAAAGCAATTGCCTGATCAATTTCTGTAAAGGTATTATAAAAATGCGGTGAGAAGCGGATGCCGCCGCCGCGCAAGGCGCAGACCACGCCGCTTTCCTGTAAATGTTTGTATAACGTTTCGTTGGGTAGGCTGCGATGTTTAAACACCACAATCCCGGATTTCAAACGGCTTTGCGCGGCCGACAGCAAAATCAGTTGTGCGTGGTCAAAGATCTGTTGTCGGATATAATCAGCCCTTTCTATCACTAAAGTCTCAATATTTGCCATGCCGGTTTCCAGTAACAAAGACAGGCTGGCAGAATAAGCATGGATGCCCAGCATATTGGGGCTGCCGCATTCAAAGCGGCGGGCGGTAGGGTGTATCTGCCAAGGCAGGTTTTCATAATTATGGATGCTTTTCATCATGTGCCAGCCGTATTGAGTCAGCTTTAGCTGGTCTCGGGCTTGTGGGGTGGTGTAAAACACGCCCAAGCCTTCAGGGCCAAACATCCATTTATGGCCATCCGCCATCACAAAATCCGCTTGATAAGCTTGCACATCAAATTGCACCGCGCCTATGCTTTGAATGGCGTCTATGCAAAATAATAGGCCGCGCTGTTTGCAGAAGTTGCCGATTTTTTCTAAATCCATCCGCAAACCGGAGGCAAATTGTATAGAGCTAATGGTTAATAAACGGGTGCGGTTATCTACCAGTGCAAACAGCGCGGCTTCCGGGCTGTCGGCATCGGTCAGCACCGCCTGGCGAAATTCCACGCCCTGGTCGGCCAGTGATTCCCAGGGCATACGATTGGAAGGGAATTCTTCATTACTGGAGACGATATTGTCGCCGGCCTGCCAAGGCAGGCCGTAAGCGACAAACGATAAGGCTTCCGAGGTGTTTTTTACCAGTGCAATATCATCAGCCGAGGGCGCATTGATTAAGGCCTGTAGTTGGCGGCGAATTTCGTTTTCCTTATTTAGCCAGTCCGGGTAGAAGCGGGTGCCGTAACTGCAGTTTTGTTCTGCAAAGCCGATCACCGCTTCTTGGGTGCGCTTGGGCCAGGGGGCGACCGCGGCATGATTGAGGTAGATTAATTCTTCGCTTAACGGAAATTCTGGGTGTTTCATCTGTTTATCCGGCGGAAAGGGGGAAGTGTCATTTTAACGTGTTATGGGGTGTGTATACTGCTTGGTGACTATTCGGCGTGTCCTATCTTTTGACGTAGACATCCCATGCTGAATGGTTACAAATTATTTATTCTGGCTCAGGGGCATTGGAGCATCTTGCTACTCAGGTGCAAATAATATAGAACCCCCTTAAACTTGGCGTATGTTATTCATTATCAAAAATTACTTTGCAAAATCAGTGTCTTTTATTATAATGGGCGGCTAATTGGAGTAATTTGCTCTGATTCCTTGCTTCACCGCCCTTGCTGGCGGGAGGCTTTTTAAACCGAAAGGAGAAATCATGCGACATTATGAAATCGTCTTCCTGGTACACCCTGATCAAAGCGCTCAGGTTCCAGCGATGATTGACCGTTACAAAGCCACTGTTGAAGAAGCCAGCGGCAAAATTCACCGTTTGGAAGATTGGGGCCGCAGACATTTGGCTTACCCTATCAAAAAAATCCATAAAGCACATTATGTGTTAATGAATATTGAATGCGACCAAGCTACGCTGGATGAATTGGAAAGTGGTTTCCGCTTCAATGATGCCATTTTGCGCAGCCAAACCTTGCTGAAAAAAGCAGCTATTACCGAACCTTCTGCAATTGCCGTCAGCGGCAATGATGGACAAAAAACTTCTAACCGCGTGAAAGAAGAGGTTGAAGAAGAAGAGGTGGAAGTTGGGGCTGGAGTTGTTGAAGACGTCGCCGTTGTTGCAACCCCTGAATAATTATTTTGAAGCAGAGAACTCATATGGCGCGTAATAATATTAGACGTAAAAAAGGTTGCCGTTTTAGCGGTGAAGACGCACTCGTGATCGATTATAAAGATCTGGATTTGTTGAGCGAGTACATTACCGAAACCGGCAAAATTATTCCCAGCCGGATTACCGGCACCAGTGCAAAATATCAAAGACAGCTGACATCCGCCATTAAACAGGCGCGGTTTATTGCTTTGCTGCCTTTCTGTGATGCGCATAAATAATGATGTATAAGCGGAGATAAGGCGTGCGGTTTCTGGCGGCCTATATAATGAAAGGGCGGGTGCAGGCCATGATGGTTGCATCGACGCTGGCTTTTTTGTCATTGCTTTTTATCCCGATTAGTATAGTAAGTTCAGCTACGGTTGCGTTGGTGACACTGCGGCTAGGTACAAAAGAAGGTCTGTATGTGCTGTTGAGCGGCTGTGGTGCGGCGGTAGTGTTAAGCCTGATGTTGTTCGGCGATGATCAGTTTGCGCTGATACGTCTGTTGTTATGGATGTGGCTGCCGGTGTGGCTGATTGCCATTATCCTGCGCGAAGGCAGACAGCTTTCGGTGGCGATTGAAGCCGCAGTGCTGCTCGGCGTGGTCGGCGTAATCGGCTTTTATCTGTATGAGCCGGCGCCGGTCGCTTTTTGGCAGGCCTTATTGGCAGTCATTGTGCCGGTGATGATGCAAGCGCAAACTGATGTGCCGGCAGATGCGATTAAACAAATAGTCGATACCATCGCGTATTTCATGACGGGTGGTTTTGCTGCAGTTAGCGTGTTTTTACTGGTTTCCGGTCTATTGTTGGCGCGGTGGTGGCAAGCTGTGCTTTATAATCCCGGCGGGTTCAAAACCGAATATCTGGGGTTGAAAGGCAGGCGGCATTTGGCGATAGCGACATTGTTAGTGATGGCCTTGGTTTGGCTTGCTACCGGTGTGATGAAGGAATTAAGTGCAAACATACTGGTCGTGCTGTTTGTGTTTTATACCTTTGTGGGGGCGGCAGTATTGCATTGCACCTTCGCGGTGATGAAGGGCAGTCGTTTTATGGTGCCTTTTCTGTATATTACACTGTTTGCCATTCCGCACATGATGTTATTGATTGCACTTTGCGGACTAGGTGATAGCTGGCTGAACTTACGAAATAAACTCAAACCAAACGGGGACAAAACCCCCTGATCATTCGGCATCATGTCGATTTAAGAGGTATGTAAAGATGGAAGTAATTCTTCTTGAGAAAACTGCGAACCTGGGTAATCTGGGCGACCGCGTAATCATTAAAAACGGTTACGGCAGAAATTATTTGATTCCACAAGGCAAGGCCGTTGCGGCTACGCCAAAAAAGATCAGAGAATTTGAAGAGCGTCGTGCTGAGCTGGAAAAACTGTCTGCAGAAAAATTGGCGGCGGCCACTGCGCGCGGTGAAGCTATCAGTAAACTGAATATCGTGATTGCCCATAAAACCGGTGATGAAGGTCGTTTGTTCGGATCTGTCGGTACTCAAACGATTGCCGAAGCCATTACCGCTGCCGGCGTTAATGTTGAGAAACAGGAAATTCGTCTGCCTAAAGGTGTGATTCGTCATGTCGGTGACTACGACATCGACATCAATTTGCACACAGATGTGGTTGTGACGCTGGCCGTCAAAATCGCTGCAGAATAATCGCTCGTGATCATCGTAACCGGAGGCGCCGGTTTCATTGGCAGTAATCTGGTATTGGCGCTGAACGCCCGTGGTTACGATGATATTCTGGTGGTTGATCATCTACAAAACGGTGTCAAATACCGGAATCTGACCGAATGCAAAATTGCTGACTATCTGGATAGAGCTGTTTTTCTGGAGCGCTTGCAGGATGGCTGGTTTGATGATGAAGCGATAGAAGCGGTTTTCCATCAAGGTGCCTGTGCGACCACTACCGAGTGGGATGGCCGCTATATGATGGAAAACAATTATGAATACAGTAAAATATTGTTTCATTATTGTCAGACGCGTAGAGTGCCTTTTATTTACGCTTCCAGCGCCGCTGTGTACGGAAGTGGTAATCCTTTTAAGGAAGGTTTGGCCTACGAAGCTCCGTTAAATGTCTACGGCTATTCCAAATTTCAGTTCGATCAATATGTGCGCAGACATAAAACCAAATTAACTGCGCAAGTGGTCGGGCTTCGTTATTTTAATGTCTATGGCCCGCGTGAAGCCCATAAGGGCAGTATGGCCAGTGTAGCATTTCATCTTAATAACCAGTTAAAACATTCCGATACCATCCGCTTGTTCGAGGGCTGCGACGGTTACGGCAATGGCGAACAGCGCCGCGACTTTATTTATGTTGGCGATGCCGTGGCTATTAATCTCTGGTTTCTGGATCATCCAAGAATATCCGGTATCTATAATACCGGCACCGGCCGCAGTCAGACCTTTAATGATGTCGCCAATGCCGTGATCGGCTATCACCAGCGCGGGCATATTGAATACATTCCTTTCCCCGAACATCTAAAAGGTTGTTATCAAAGTTTTACCGAAGCCAGTCTGGACAATCTACGTGCTACCGGATGTCAACATGAATTTAAAACTGTTGAAGAAGGCGTCCAGCTTTATATGGAATGGTTGAATCGTTAACAATATTAGCTGTTAAGTTCAGGATAGATTTCTGCTTTGCCTTCGATAGCTATGATAATGTTGTCAGTTTTTTTTACAGTAATTATTTCAGCATAGCTTATAGCTTAGTTGGGAAATAAGCTATAAAACCCGTTTGTCACCTTAGCGCCTTAAATAATCTCTCATTTTTTGCCATCTTAAATCCAGAAGCCAGTTTCGTTGTCGTCGGATTTTTTTACACTTAGATTGCCTCACTGTTTAGGTTTTGAACCCTTTTTGCTGAATAATTCAAGATAAATTGATTTGAATCAAAAAGATAGTGATATTTTTTAAAAGCTGGCATGAGTTGTGCTTAATACCTAGTAACTTTCTGGGTATCTTCTGGGAAGAGTCTATTTCTTAATATGGAGCTTTTAAGTGAAAATTTTTCCTGTCCTGCTAGCCTTATTGTTTACTGCCCCTACATTCGCCGCCAGCGTTACTTACAATACTTCGGATGCAAGCATTTATTCAATCGGCGATCAAATCGGTTCCAATTATGACCAATTGTTCGTCAACGGCTATTCCGGCACGGCCACTGGCACTTATACTCAACCTTTTAATGTTGACTTTGCACAAGTGGAATTCGTGGTGGGTTATAACGAATACAACCCTACAAACACACCGATTCCTGGCTCACTCGGCTTTAATGTGACTCTGAATGGACAAACTCTAAGCGATACCCTGGCATATTCTTGGGTCTCTCCAACTCCTGGCACCGTTGATTATTTATCGTTTACCACCCAGAAAGCATTGACCTTCTCCAATGCCAATGAAACCGTAACTGTGCAGTTTTCTCAATTAGCTCAACTCTCCAGCGGTGGCTCGTCAGTGAGTGAAGATCTTATTGGTACGGTAACCATCAACTCGAATAGCGCTAATGTTCCAGGTCTTACCTTTGTGGTGTCGGCCGGCAACGCGGTTCCTGAGCCGGCTACATTAGGCTTGTTGGCTATCGGTTTGCTGGGTTTAGGTCTTTCGCGCCAAAGAAGCCACAGTATCCAAGCTTAACTAACAGATATTGTAACTATTCAACCCCTAGGATGGGTTTCGCTTTCTATAGCGGATTGCTTAACAATCTTTTGAAATTCTGGTTTATCGTATTAAGCTGTCAGGTTTTCTAACAAGTATGGATGTTAGGGTGAGTTATTTAGACTACACCCGCTAAAGCCGCTACATGTGCAGATACGCTGGCGGCTAAGCCTTTAAGATCGTAACCGCCTTCCAACAGCGAAACTATCCGCCCGCCGCAACAAGCATCGGCAATTGCCATTAACTCCAGCGTAAGCCAGGAAAAATCGTCCTCTGTTAGCGCCAATCCCGCTAAAGGATCATTCTTATGAGCATCAAATCCTGCGGAAATTAATAGTAGTTGCGGCTTAAAGGCCCGAACTGCCGGCAAAATGATTTGCTGGTATTTTTCTCTAAATTCAACTCCATCAGTACCGGCCGGTAAAGGCAGGTTAACAATATTGCCGACGCCAATTTCTGTAGCCGCGCCACTGCCGGGATAATGCGGCCATTGATGGCTGGAAGCATAAAACACCTGTGGCTGATTATAAAATGCTGCCTGGGTGCCGTTGCCGTGATGTACGTCAAAATCCACAATTGCAATTCTTTCTAAATGATGTCGGGTTCTGGCGTATTCGGCAGCAATGGCCATATTATTAAACAGACAAAACCCCATGGCTCTATTCGGCAAGGCATGATGCCCAGGCGGACGCACAGCACAGAATGCGTTATCGGCACCTGCCATCACCTTATCCACCGCATCGCAAGCCGCGCTAACCGCCAATAAGGCCGCCTGTTTCGAGTTCGGTGAGACTATGGTATCGGCATCCAGTGCGGCCAAACCCTGCTGGGGGATTTTAGCCAGTAGTCGTGCGATCATTTCAGGCGTGTGAATCAATCTCAACTTATCTGCTATATCGGCGGCGATAACCGGTTGTACCCGGATTAAGCCGGCAAATTGAGGAGCACTGAGTGCTTTGTCGATAGCCTTTAGCCGCGCCGCCGATTCAGGATGGCCGGGGCCGGTATCGTGCGCCAGAAAGTCGGGGTGGCTGTAATATAATGTGCTCATAAAGATTCCTGATAAGCAAAATGCTTCAGCTTGGCGTAGGCTGGATACGCAGTTTGTCGCCATGCGGGGTAGCTAAGTTATTATGCTACACGCTGTCACAGTTTTTAGTAAAATGAAAGCATGGAAATAATCGACAATATCAATCACCTGTTAGGTGAAAATCTGAAACGGACTATCAAATCGAATTCCAGGCTTAAAATTGCCGCCTCCTGTTTTTCAATTTACGTATTTGCGGCGTTGAAACGTGAACTAGAACGGATCGAGTCACTTGAGTTTATATTTACCTCGCCGACCTTTGTTCCTCACGAAGTTACTGACAAAATCAAAAAAGAACAGCGGGAATTCCATATTCCCAAAGCCGGACGTGAGCGCAACTTTTTCGGCAGCGAATTTGAAATACAGCTTAAAAACAAGCTGAATCAACGGGCGATAGCCAAGGAATGCGCCGATTGGATGAGCCGTAAGGCAACGTTTCGCTCGCGCCCAGGCAGCAATTAGCGGTTTATGTGCCGATCAGTAAATCTTTCCACAAGAAAAGCTTTCGCCTCTAATGACGGAAGCTGATGAGTTAATGGCTATTCTGCCCCTAGCGCCGCGTTACGTGAACTGGTGCATCTTAAGTAAGAACTGTAGACTTAAACAATAATGCAACCATCAATCCAAGTTGAACCAATATCGATAAAATAACATATTTGTTATTATGGCCTTATGAAGTATACAATCGCTTAGTTCAATGAACGGGTTAGGCAACAAGTTCTAGCATTACCTCCAGGTATTCTGGCTGACTACATTCATTTGACTGATTTGATTCAACATCATGGTGCGGATTTACGCATGCCGCATTCGCGGGCGATGGGTGATGGTTTATTTGAATTGCGGCCTAAAGGGCCGGAAGGTATTGGTCGGGTATTTTATTGTATGCAACTTGGTTGCACTGTAGTGATATTGCATAGCTTTATCAAAAAAACCAATACAACACCTGTTGCCGATTTAAAACTTGCCAGAAAACGGCTAAAAGAGGTTAAAAATGCTTAACGACGACTATTATCAACCTGTACCCCACGATGCCGCATTTCGAGAACAGCTTTTGGCCAATCCGGATGTACAAGCGGCTTTTCAGGCCAACGCTGCTGAATACGCCATACTCGACGAAATGCTGAGCGCCCGTAAAGAAGCCGGACTCACTCAGGCGCAAGTCGCCGAACGCATGGGAACTAAAGCGCCTTCCGTAGCGCGATTGGAAAATTCGCTGGCTTCCGGCAAACATTCGCCGTCTATTGAAATAAGGCATTGGGGAAAAAGCTGGAAGTGCATTTAGTATGAAGAATGAAATTAAGGATGAATTAGGAAGGCTGAAGGATGAAATTGGGCTCAACCATTCATCCTTCAGCCTTTAACATTTACAACTGAAATGCATTATGGATAATTTGAAATTACGTACGCCCGATTTTATCGATGCCAACATTGCCAAATTGGCCGAGTTGTTTCCCAATTGTGTGACTGAAGTTAAGGATGAAATAGAAAGGCTGAAGGGCCGTAGGGCGGGTTAGTTGCGTCAAAGCGTTTGATAAAAAAGACAAGACTCTATTCGCAACGTAACCCGCCTAGTAGCAGACGCGCTTGCGGCAAAAGCGGTTAGCCCATTAAAGTCTTGGCGGGTTACGCGATGCTAACCCGCCCTACGTGCTTAAACCATAGTAGTAACCATCAACTCATAAAGGCGGAACATGAACGCAGTCGAATTTCACACGACCGTCCATAACGGCGTGATTACCTTACCCAGCAATCAGTTGGCTTGGAACGGTAAAAAAATTAAAGTGATATTATTAGATGAAACCAGCCTTGATAGCATCGAAATGGCAACCAGTGAACAAAGCGCCGAAGCGGATTTTTTTAACTGCGCAGGCATTTGGGAAAACCGCGACATTAATCAGGAGTCTATACGGGCCAAGGCGTGGCGGAATAATCAAAAATGATACTTTGCGATACCAATATCCTGATTGAATTTTATAAGGGCAAACCGAGTGTAATACAAAACTTGCAGAATATTGGCGCCGCAGATATTGCGGTCAGTGTAATTACCAAAGCAGAATTATTCTACGGTGCGAAAGACAAACAAGAATTGACCAAAATTGAACGGCATTTGTCAGCCTGCTGTTGTTACGGGCTTAATGAAGCTGTTTCAGCACTTTTTATTAAACTGATGAGCCGTTATTCACTGAGCCATAAAGTCTCGATACCCGATATGCTTATAGCTGCTACTGCCATGATTCATGATATTGAGATTTATACCATGAATACTAAAGACTTTAAGTTTATTCCCGAACTTAAGCTATATCGCCCTAGAATAAAAAATGATCTAGCAGAATAAGCGGCACTCCTCCTGCAGATCGAACGTCACATTTTGCGATTACTTGTTAAAAAATCTATGGACAAACTGAAACTACACACACCGGATTTGATTGCAGCCAACATCGCCAAACTGGCAGAGTTGTTTCTCAATTGTGTGACCGAGGTTAAGGATGAAGGTGGAAGGCTGAAGGATGAAAATAGCCGCTACTCTTCATCCTTCAGCCTTCATCCTCAATAGACTATGGAGTAAAAGAGTGGCGAATGTGTCCAACTAGCCGATGCTGGGATTATTCAACGCTTCCCGGCAAATACCCTCTGTCCCCAGCCGCTGAGTCTATCCAAATACAGATAAACCACTGGTGTAGTGTATAGCGTCAGCAATTGGCTAACCATTAAACCGCCGACGATGGAAATACCCAAAGGTTTGCGCAGCTCTGCGCCGTAACCGCTGCCCAAGGCCAAGGGCAGGGCGCCGAGCAAGGCGGCCATGGTTGTCATCATAATGGGTCGAAAACGGTTCAGACAAGCGCTAAAAATGGCCTCTTCGGAACTTAAGCCTTGTTCGCGTTCGGCCCGTAACGCAAAATCGATCATCATGATGGCGTTCTTTTTAACGATACCTATCAATAAAATCACGCCAATTAAGGCGATGATGCTGAATTCGGTGTTAAACGCCATCAAGGCTAAAATTGCCCCTACGCCGGCCGAGGGCAGGGTAGAGATAATCGTCAATGGATGCACATAGCTTTCATACAATACCCCCAGCACGATATAAATACTGAATAAAGCCGCCGCAATTAACCAAGGCTGGCTGCTTAAAGATTCCTGAAAGGCTTTGGCCGAACCTTGAAAACTACCGTGCACACTGGCCGGTACGCCAATATCCGACATGGTTTTCTGGATTAACCGGGTTGCATCGGATAGCGATGCCCCCGGTCGTAAATTAAAAGACACAGTAGCGGCCGGAAACTGGCCTTGGTGATTCACCGTCAATGGGGTATTAGTGGGTTTAAATTCGGCGATAGCCGCTAACGGTACTTGGCTAACGGTAGGTTGCAGCTTGGTGGCGGTGGTCTCGACATACAATTGTTTTAAGGTTTGCGGATCGTTCCAGTATTTAGGCGCTAGCTCCATCACGACATGATATTGATTAAGCGGTTTGTAAATCACCGATACCTGTCGCTGTCCAAAGGCGTCATTCAAAGTGGCGTCGACAGCGGCCTGATTAACGGCAAAGCGGGAGGCGTTTTCCCTGTCGACGACCAGAGATACTTGCTGGCCTTTATCTTGCTGGTCGGTATTGACATCGGTCAGTTCGTGTACAGTAGACAAGGCGGCCACTATTTTCGGCGTCCACTCACGTAAGTCGGCTAAATGTTCGGCTTGCAAGGTGTATTCGAACATCGCCGCCGCCATTCGCCCACCGATCCGCAAATCCTGCACAGGTTGCAGATAAAGACTGGCGCCGGGTTCTTGAGATAATTGTTTGCGTAAGCGGCGATTGATTTCACCAATAGGTTTATCGCGCAATTCCGGCGGCTGCAACACGGCAAACAAACGACCGGCGTTGGTATTTTGGCCGCCGCCGGCAAAGCCGACCACATCAATAATGGCTGGATCTTTACGTAATATATCCACCAGCTCTTGCAGCTTGGTTTGCATGGATTGAAAAGAAATGCTTTGATCCGCCTGGATGGTGCCAAATACCCTGCCATTATCCTGCACCGGGAAAAAACCTTTAGGTACAATAATATATAAAAATACATTAAACACGATGCAAAGAAAAAAGACCATCAGCATCAGTGGCGCATGGTGTAAAGCCCAGCGCAAACTGCGTTGATAAGCGTTATGCATGGCTTGAAAAACGTGCTCGAAAAATTGTGAGACTCGGCCGGGTGGCGGCAGATCTTGTTCCGCTTTCAACCAGCGGGCGCACAACATTGGCGTAACGGTTAGTGAAACCACCAAGGACACCAGCACCGAGGTGGATAAGGTTACGGCAAATTCACGGAATAAGCGGCCGACGATGCCGCCCATTAATAAAATAGGAATAAAGACCGCAATTAAGGACAGACTCATAGACAACACGGTAAAGCCTACTTCCCCAGCTCCTTGCAAAGCCGCTTTAAATGGCGGCAGGCCTTTTTCGATATGTCGGCTAATGTTTTCCAGCACCACAATGGCGTCATCCACCACAAAACCGGTGGCGATGGTTAGCGCCATCAACGAAAGATTATCGATACTATAATTGCACAAATACATGACTGCGCAGGAACCTATCAAGGAAACCGGTACCGCAATCACCGGAATCAAGGCCGAGCGCCAGCGCCGTAAAAACAGCAGCACCACCAGAATGACTAGGGCTATCGACAATATTAAGCTGCGCTCCACTTCATTGACCGAAGCGCGAATCGTCACTGAACGATCAATGACCACTGATAAATTGATGGCGGCCGGAATCATGGCCTGTAATTGCGGAAACATGGCTTTTACGCCGGCCACCGTTTCAATGATGTTTGCCCCCGGTTGTTTGCTGAGAATTAACAGCACCGACGGTTGGCCGTTTTTTAAGCCGGAATTTCTGACATCTTCAACAGAATCAATGGCCACGCCTAAATCAGCTATCCTCACCGGCGCGCCATTGCGATAAGCCACTATCATCGGCAGATAATCTGCAGCGTGTTCGGCTTGATCATTGGCATGAATTTGCCAATGCTTGTCGCCGCTTTCAATGGCTCCTTTAGGGCCATTGGTATTGCCGGCAACAATCGCATTACGCACATCATCCAGACCGATGCTGTACTTTGCCAATGCCGCTGGATTAAGTTCAACCCGTACCGCCGGCAAAGAGCTGCCGCCCACCGACACTTGGCCTATTCCCGGCAGTTGCGAGATTTTTTGCGCCAGTATCGTAGAAGCCGCATCATACATCTGCCCACGGCTGATGGTATCGGAGGTCAGTGCAATGACCAGTATCGGCGAATCGGCCGGGTTTACCTTGCGATAACTGGGCCGGCTGGGTAGATTAAGCGGCAATAGACTGCTGGCGGCATTAATCGCGGCTTGCACGTCGCGCGCCGCGCCGTCTATATCGCGATCCAAATCAAATTGTAAGGTGATTGAGGTCGATCCCAGCGAACTGCTGGAGGTCATTTCGGTAATGCCGGCAATTCGCCCCAAAGCGCGTTCCAGTGGGGTGGCGATGGTTGCCGCCATGGTTTCCGGGCTGGAGCCGGGCATGGCGGCAGAAACTGCAATAGTCGGAAAATCGACTTGCGGCAACGGTGCCACCGGCAAATGCAAAAAGGCCACCAAACCGGTCAGCGCCAACCCGATAGTCAGTAAGGTGGTGGCGACCGGTCTATAGATAAATAGGGTGGACAGGCTCACGGCAAGGTTTCGCTATCGCTGTTGTGCTCCAGCGCCGGCAAATCTCCGCGTACTCGCCGCGCCAGCCTATCCATGGCCAGATAAATAACCGGAGTGGTGTACAAGGTAAGTAATTGGCTGAATAGCAGTCCGCCGACCATGGTAATCCCTAAAGGATGGCGCAATTCGGAACCAACCCCGCCACCCAACATTAATGGCAATGCGCCCAGCAAGGCAGATAGTGTAGTCATCAAAATAGGCCTAAACCTGAGTAAACAAGCCTGGTAAATGGCCTCTAAGGGTGGTAGTCCTTGTTTGCGCTCGGCCTCCAGGGCAAAATCTATCATCATGATGGCATTTTTTTTGACGATGCCGATCAGCAAAATAATACCGATCACGGCGATAATGCCCAGATCATTGCCGCTGGCCATTAAGGCCAATAAAGCGCCCACTCCGGCAGAGGGCAGGGTTGACAGGATAGTGACCGGATGGATATAACTTTCATACAATACCCCCAGCACAATATACACGGTAATAATCGCCGCCAGAATCAACCAGAGAGTGTTGTCTAAAGAGGCATTAAAAGCCAGCGCTGCGCCTTGGTAGTCGGTCTGAATACTTAGCGGTAAGCCTATGGCTTTTTTGCTGTTTTCTATGGCCTTGATGGCATCTCCCAAGGCGGCGCCCGGTTTTAAATTAAACGAGACGGTAGCCGAGGGAAACTGATCGAGATGATTGATGGCTAGTGGGGTTTGCCGCTCCGAGACTTGCGAAAATTCCGATAGCAATACCTGTGCGCCGCTGGTGGAAGGCACCCGCAGTCGGGCTAATTGTTCAGGGCCAAGTTGAGAGGCAGGGTTGACTTCCAATACCACTCGATATTGATTCGATTGGGTGAAAATAGTCGATACCAAGCGTTGTCCATACGCATTGTATAAAGCGTTATCAATCGCGGCAGTGGTGATGCCCAAGCGGCTGGCGGTGGCGCGGTCGATATTGATATAAGCTTGCAGCCCTTGATTTTGCATATCGCTGGCGACATCGGCCACATAGGAAATAGAGCGCATATTCTCTACCAGACGTTGCGTCCATAAGCCTAATTCAGCTATATCTACAGTCTGCAAGGTAAATTGAAACTGGGTGCGGCTAACCCGGTTTTCTAAAGTAAGATCCTGAACCGGCTGCAGATAAACGCTAATCCCCGGCACCTCAGCCAATTTGGGCCGTAAGCGCTGAATAATGGCTTCTGCACTTTCATCGCGATCGGCTGCCGGCTTTAAATTGATTAAAAATCGGCCGCTGTTCAGGGTTGGATTGCTGCCGTCTACGCCAATAAATGAAGTTAAACTGTCTACGGCCGGGTCGGTTAAAATTTCAGTGGCTAAGGCTGATTGCCGCTGCGCCATCGCGGCAAAAGAAATATTGGCAGGGGCTTGGGAAATACCTTGGATCAGCCCGGTATCTTGTACCGGGAAAAAACCTTTAGGGGTAATGATATACAAGACAACGGTCAGCGCCAAGGTGGCAATAGCCGCCGTCAATACCAGCGGCTGATGTTTGAACACCCATTGCAGACTACGACCATAGGCGGCAATGACTTTTTTGATGATATCGTTGTCAGCGGTATTTTTCTCCGGTTGTTCCGGCTTGGCGCGCAGCATTTTTGCGCACATCATCGGCGTCAGCGTCAAGGATACCACGGCGGAAATTAAAATTGACACCGCCAGCGTTATCGCAAACTCGCGAAACAAGCGGCCCACCACATCGCCCATGAACAGCAGCGGAATCAACACCGCCACCAAAGAAAACGTCAACGAGATAATGGTAAAACCTATCTGCTCAGAGCCTTTTAACGCTGCCTGCAACGGCGAGTCGCCGCGCTCTATATAGCGAGAAATATTTTCGATGACCACGATAGCATCGTCCACCACAAAACCGCTGGCGATGGTCAACGCCATCAAGGTCAGGTTATTGATGCTGAAGCCGGCCAGATACATCACCGAAAAGGTGCCGATTAGCGACAGCGGCACCGCTACGCCTGGAATCAGCGTCGCCGGTAAATTTCGTAAGAACACGAACATCACCATAACCACCAGCGCCACAGCCAGCATCAGCTCAAACTGCACGTCCTGTACGGATGATCGAATAGTCACCGTGCGATCGGTCAGCGGCGTCACCACCACCCCACCCGGCAAGGTTGCCTGTAATTGCGGCAGCTGGCGTTTAATCCTATCCACCACCTCAATCACATTCGCACCGGGTTGGCGCTGGATATTAATAATCACTGCGGCGGTGTTATTGGCCCAGGCTGCCAGTTTAACGTTTTCTGCGGCATCAATGGCTTTGGCGACTGCACCCAAAAATACCGGCGCATTATTACGATAAGCCACCACTAGGTCTTTGTATTCGGCGGCGGTGCGCAGTTGATCGTTATTATCAATGATAGCCGAACGCAACGGCCCATCGAACATGCCTTTGGGTTGATTGACATTGGCGGCGGCAATGGCTGTGCGCAAATCGTCCAGACTCATGCCGTAGGCAGCCAAAGCTTGATCGTTGGCTTGAATACGCACCGCCGGGCGTTGGCCGCCGCTGATACTCACCATGCCCACCCCCGGCAACTGCGCGATTTTTTGCGCCAGCCGGGTATCCACCAAATCTTCCACCTTGGATAAAGGCATACTGTCCGCCGTGACTGCCAAAGTTAAAATAGGTGTGTCGGCCGGATTGACTTTATTATAAATCGGCGGCATCGGCAGATCGGTTGGTAAAAAATTGTTGGCGGCGTTGATGGCCGCCTGTACGGTTTGCTCGGCGACATCCAAATTCAGATTGAGATTAAACTGTAAGGTAATCATCGATGCGCCGCCGGAACTGCTGGACGACATTTGATTGAGCCCCGGCATTTGCCCAAACTGGCGTTCCAGCGGTGCAGTTACCACTGAAGTCATCACTTCCGGGCTGGCGCCTGGATATAAGGTGGTGACCTGAATCGTTGGATAGTCCACCTGCGGCAGCGCCGAAATCGGCAGCAGCCGATAGGCCAGAATACCGGCCAGCAGCAGCGCCACCATCAGCAACGAGGTAGCGACCGGGCGCAGAATAAAGGTGCGTGATGGATTAAATCCTGAAGCAGGAATGTCGCTCATGGTTTTGGTTTTGCGCCTTCGCTAGGCTGATCAGTATGGGTGACAGCTACATTATCCACCTTAACGATATTGACGCGGCTACCTTCCCGCAGTTTGTCCGCGCCATCGACTATCAGTTTTTCGCCAGGACTTAAGCCTTCTATAATGGCGGCCACATCGCCATCCGTTGCCCCGGATTTTATAGGTCGCACGGTAACGGTATTATCTGCCTTGACGACATAGACAAACGCCCCATCGGTGCCACGCTGAATCCCGGCAGTGGGGGCCAGTGTCACGGCGCGCAAGGTATCCAGCTTCATTTTAATGTTAACAAACTGATTGGCGAACAGCGTTTGATCTTCATTTTCAAATTGCGCTTTCAGTCTCAGCGTACCGGTGGTGGTGTCTATTTGATTATCCACCGCCAACACTTTGCCGGATGCCAGTTTGCGATTGCCTGCTCTGTCATAGGCCTCAACCGGTAGATATTGTTCCTTATGCCAGTGTTGCATCAGCGATGGTACGACGTCTTCCGGTAGGGTAAAGATCACCGCGATAGGTTGCGTTTGGGTAATCACCAGCATGCCGCTGGCATCGCTAGCATGAATGATATTGCCTTGATCAACCAGTCTCAAGCCGATGCGCCCGGAAATCGGCGCAGTGATGTGGGCATAGGTGAGTTGTAGATTGGCATTATCCAGCTGGGATTGATCCATTTCTACCGTACCCTGATATTGCTTGACTAAAGCCTGCTGCGTTGCTGTTTGTTGGGCCGGCACCGAGTCTTGTTCCAGCAAGGTTTTATAGCGGGTTAAATCCAGCTCGGCGTTTTGTAACAAAGCTTGGTCGCGAATTAACTGGCCCTGTGCTTGCTTAAACAGCACTTGATAGGGTCGAGGATCAATTTCCGCCAACAGATCGCCTTGTTTAACCAATTGGCCTTCGGTAAACGCCACACGGATTAACTCGCCATCCACCCGCGAGTGTACCGTGACGGTGCGAAACGCCGTTACTGTACCCAGTCCGCTGAGATAAATCGGCATATCGCCTTGTTTGGTGGTGGCAACTGCAACCGTTACCGCCGCTTCCTGGCGTTCGCCTTTGGGAGGGGCATCGGTTTTAGCTTGATCCTGCGCGGCTGGCTGTCGGTAAAAAAATACGCCGCCGGCCACCATGATCAGTACCACCAGCCAGGCTAAGCGGTTGGACCAAAAACTAAATTTTGTAGTGGTTAATGTAGGGTTATGCTGATCTTTATTTAAGGACATGCAGATTTGAGAAAATTAATTAGACTAGCCATAAAGGACATAAACATTGAGCAATCAGTTCCTCGTCGGGTGATTGTCGGTGTATTTGCTTAGATCGTGATAGCGAATAGTATAACCGGTAAGCAGTCGCGCGGCTTGATTGAGTAAGCGGTCGGGTGAGTGCAGATTTTTCTGTAGGGAGGGGTGGACTGTTGGTAGGCGGTAGGATGTGCACACCTGCGGGCCGCTTATAGAATGTGCGCAGCAGCGTGAAGCGCATCTTCCGCGATTAATGGCGCTTACCTAGCGCCGGCACATCCTATATAGTCTATCTATGTTACGCTGAATAGTTGCTTTTCTGTTAAATCTTAGGGCAATCAAAAAATTAGCTTGGTTTACCCGCTTCAGTTGCTTCCGGCACTTCCAGTAAACGACCGCTTTTTACATCATAAATATAGCCGTAAACCGGAATTTCACCAGGCACCAACGGATGCGCTTTAATGCGGGTTACGTCTTCCAGTACGCTTTCAGCCTGATCTTTAATAGTCAGCCAATCAATGTATTTACCTTCTGCAGAACCTGGGCCGGGGTTGTTATCGTGCCAGCCGGATGCATCTATGCTGGCGGTTTTTAAGCTACTGCCCAGTAGATGACGCATAATTTCATCGGTAAAGGTTTCCATGCCGCAATCGGTATGGTGAATCACAAACCATTCCTTGGTGCCGAGCAATTTATAGGAAATAACCAAAGAGCGGATGGCGTCATCGCTGGCGCGACCGCCGGCATTACGGATAACATGGGCGTCGCCTTCCGATAAACCAGCATATTTGGCCGGATCAAGACGAGCATCCATGCAAGTAAGGATGGCAAATTGCCGGGCAGGCGGCATCGCCAAATGGCCTTTATCAAAATCTGCTGCGTATTCACGGTTAGCCAGAAGAACTTCGTTGTGGATTTTGCTCATAATCAATCTCAGTGGGTAAAAAAAACGTCTGGCCAGTGTAACAAGCCAGACGATAGAACGACTATCTCCGCTGTGCATTCTATCTACATAATGATCTGGTTTAAAGACATGGTTTAGTTTATAAAATATAAACTTTAAGTTTATATTGACGAGGTGGTGATGGATAAATTCAATAACATGCAGGTATTTTGCCGAATTGTTGAATTGGGCACTTTTTCTGCGGTGGCCAAAGAGTTGAAATGTTCCACGATGATGATCAGCAAATATATGGCCAATCTGGAAGCGTCGCTGGGGGTGGTGTTATTGCATAGAACCACGCGTAGTCTGAGTTTAACCAGCGCCGGCGAAGTCTATTACAACCGCTGTAAGCAATTGCTGGAAGATCTGGCGGATTTAGAAGCTTCGACCGCGCAAATGGGCGAACGGGTGAAAGGGCATATCAAAATCAGTGCACCTATCGATTTTGGTGGCCTGTATATGGTGCCGGTGCTGGAGCGGTTCTTATGCCGCTACCCAGAAGTGAAGGTATCAATGACACTGGATAATAAACCACCCAATCTGCGCATGGGCAGCTTCGATATTTCGCTGCTGGTTACCGATAGCCTGGACCCCGGCGTGGTAGCGCGCAAGATTGCCGAAACCCAGTTGTGTACCTATGCCGCTCCCGCCTATTTACAGACAAACGGTTGTCCGCAACGCATAGAAGAACTGAGCCGACATCGCTGCCTGCATTATGTCGATACCCCGCACGGCGATTTTTGGCAGTTTGTGGTGGCTGGAGAAATTAAAAAATTTAAAGCCGATTGGTTATTGTCTTCCAACAATGGCCGGGTGCTGTGTCAGGCCGCCGGTTTAGGGTTGGGGATTGTCCGTGCGCCAAAATTATCCGCCGCGCCCTATTTAAAAAGCGGCGAGCTGGTGGAGATTTTTCAAGACTACCCGCAGCCAGCCTTGGCTATTTACGCCACTTATCTGCAACGGCGCTATTATCCCGGTAAATTAACCGCCTTTATCGAGTTTTTGCTGCAATATTTTGAAAAGTCGGTTTATCAATGAAGTCGTCAACGCTAATAAGCTTTCACTTTACCATTACTGAGTTTCATCTTCGCCCAAAACAGCCAGCCAGACATCAATATCCTGTTCGGCTTGATAATTTTCAAACCAGTTTTGACGCGGCGATTTTTTATCGGCGCATTTAAGTGTAAGAATTTATGCAACGATTAATACCTTGATTAATTTTAGGACATATCACTGCCATCCAGCACCCCCTGCAACTGCGCACTATCCGGCATCCCCGGCCTTGCCCCCAATTGCGTACAACAAAAACCCCCGGCGGCGCTGGCGTAGCGCAATAGCGTCTGCCATTCCAATCCTGCTGCCAAACCGGCAGCAAACGCGCCGTGAAAAGCATCCCCTGCGCCGGTACTGTCGATTACGGTTATCGTTGGCGCTGATAAGCGGCCGGTTTCCGTGCCGCATTGCCAGATCAGGCCGCGCTCGCCTAAGGTGATTACCACGATCGGCACCAGTGCCGCCAAACGGTTTAGCGCGGCGGTGACCTCGCCGGCATATTGCAAGGCGAATTTTTCCGAACAGACCAGATGGCTGACTCTTTCCAGTAAGGCCAGCGTACCGGCATGGAGCGAACCGGCGTCCAATACACAAGGAACGGACCGGTTGCCGAGTTGAGCCAGCAAAGCCAGGGAAAGCTGCGGTTCGTGACCGTCAAATAAAATCACTTTTGCTGGCACATCAATAAAGCTGATGCTGTCTCCCGGTAAAGCCTGGGTTTGGCCTTTATAGTTAATCAACGCCCTCTTGCCATCCGGTTTAACCAGTACCACGGATAAGGGCGTAGGCAAGTCGCCGCGCACTAGCAGCCGGGTATCCACCCCCTGCGCCAATAATTCTTGGTAATGGCTTTCGCCATAGACATCGCGTCCCAAAAACCCGCAAAACCCGGCCTTAAAACCCAGTCTGGCAACGCAAACTGCTGCATTGGCGGCCGGCCCGCCGCCGCAACCCAGTAACTCATCGGCTACGGTTTTTTCATCAGCGGCCGGGTGGTGAGGCACGGAAAACACCAGGTCGTAACTGGCGTGGCCTAGACAAAGGACATCAAGCGGGTTTTGGTGATTAGGCATGGGGAAGGGCGGGTTTTAAATCGGTGCGGGAATTATCCCAAATTTTGTAATTGTTTGATACGCGGCAAATTAAGCGTCGGCAACCCGAAATTCCATAGCGTAGCTTGTTTCAGCATAAAGTAAAAAAATCATCTCTATTTACCGGGTAATGCGAAAATACCTACTTTTGTGAAGATGCTTACCTCTAACAGCATGAAAGACCAAATTTTTATCTTCGATCAAATCCATATTGAAGTGGCTCGGCATGCGTCTGACGACTTCAATCTGTTCCACGACAAGCACAAATGGCTACAAATTACCCACAATCCGTTCAAAGGGCCGATTGTGCTGGGTTTCCAGCTGAATACCCTCATTGAATACCAGATGCGGTTGTACCGCGAAGCGCAGCACGAGGACAGGATAATTTCTGAGAACCAGTTGCGCTTTAGTAACTATCAGATTATTTTTGTTAATGCCCTGCGGCCAAGGCAGGCGCTGACCCTTGATGTGAAAAAAACGCTGATTACCACGATACCGGAGTTAACCCTGACGAACCGTATTTCGATTAAATCGGCTGGTAAAACCATTCTGCTGGGCTATAAAAAAGAAACTAAAAAACCGCTTTTTTTAGCGGACACCGACTTAAGCGGCTTGCCTGATCTTAATTTGCTGGTCGACAAAACGCTGGTGCCGGGCACGGAGTTTTTTCTTAAACGCAAATGGATGCATAACGGCAATGTCAAAAATTTTTTATCGGGATCGCTGGCCGAGCAATCGGATTATTTTGATGAGTTGGCCCATATCGCCAATTACCCCGAAATTTTTCCTTGCAGCTTAACCTCCGGTGCGTTGTTGGAGAAGGCGCAGCTGGAAAATCACGATTTCAAACGCAATCCCATGGTGTATACCTCGCACGATATTTCAGTTGATCGGCGGCATGTGGCGCGGATTAAAAATAACGACAAATTGCATATTTTGGTCAAACAATTGCCGGAATCGACAGAAAACACCTTAAATCACACCAGCATTATGTTACGCACTTACGAATGCTACGGTTTGCTGGAGGATAATACGATTTTATTTAGAATGAAGCTTAATTTGGCGCCTTTGGAGGCCATTATCAAAAATCTTAGCAGCAAATCAGTCGCATAAATCGTAAAATTCGCGTAACCATTCGCAAAACGCGGAATCTGATTGAGTGAATGTTGTGAATTTTTCAGAACATCAAGTATAATCCCCTAAGTCGTTAGGCAAGGCCGGTGACGAGATTTCAACTTAATCAAAACAACACTAAAGATAAGGCGATTATGCGTTGTTACGTAATCGCATTGTTCGAGGAAAAAAAATATGAGTAATATCGAAGAACGAGTAAAAAAGATTGTCGCGGAGCAGTTAGGCGTAAAGGAAGAAATCGCAAATGATGCGTCTTTCGTTGACGATCTTGGCGCTGATTCTTTAGACACAGTAGAACTCGTCATGGCTCTTGAAGAGGAATTTGAATGCGAAATTCCAGACGAAGAAGCTGAGAAAATCACCACAGTACAATTGGCTATTGATTATATCAACGCCAACCTGCAATAAGCCGTCTACGGGGCTGGCGAGTATTCTGCGCCAGCCTACGCTGCATTTCCCCCTGTTTGTCTTGTATTTTTAACGGTAGTCTACTGTGAGCACACGTCGAGTTGTAATAACGGGCTTAGGTGCGGTTACGCCCCTAGCCAATAATGTCGCGGATACCTGGGATGGGATCATCAATGGTAAAAGCGGGATTGGCCCTATCGATTCTTTCGATATTTCCAGTTTTGCCACCACTTTTGGTGGCGTCATCAAAAACTGTAATATCAGTGATTACATTGCCGAGAAAGATGCAAAACGAATGGATGGTTTTGTGCATTACGGCATTGCTGCCGGTTGTCAGGCTTTCGAAGATTCCGGGATAGAAGTCACCGCTGAAAATGCAGAACGCATCGGCGTGGCTATCGGCGCCGGTATCGGCGGTATCACCGGTATTGAGGAGTGTTACGCTGTGTATGCAGCAGGCGGCCCACGGAAGATTTCGCCTTTTTTTGTACCCGGCAATATCATCAACATGATTTCCGGCAATCTTTCCATTAAATATGGATTGAAAGGCCCCAATTTTGCCATAGTTACCGCTTGTTCAACCGGTACTCATAATATTGGCGATGCGGCGCGGCTGATTAAATACGGCGATGTCGATGTGATGGTGGCCGGCGGCGCAGAGCGTTGCACCACTTCACCTACCGCGATGGGTGGTTTTGCTTCAGCAAAAGCACTTTCCCGTCGTAACGACAATCCGCAAGCCGCCAGTCGACCTTGGGATAGAGACCGCGATGGCTTTGTGTTGAGCGACGGCGCCGGCGTGGTGGTGCTGGAAGAGCTGGAACATGCCAAAGCACGCGGCGCCAGAATTTATGCCGAACTGGTGGGTTATGGCATGAGCGGCGATGCTTATCATATTACTTCACCGTCGCCCGGTGGCGAAGGTGCGGCGCGTTGCATGAGAAATGCCTTGCGCGACGCCAAATTAAACGCTGAAGATGTCGATTATATCAACGCTCACGGTACCTCCACGCCGGCAGGCGATATTGGTGAAACCTATGCGATGAAATCGGCGTTTGGTGATCATGCCTATCGGTTGGCGGTCAGTTCCACAAAGTCCATGATTGGGCATTTACTGGGAGCGGCCGGTGGCATTGAAGCGGTATTGACCGCTTTGTCGATTCAGCAGCAGATAGCCCCGCCTACCATCAACCTGGAAAACCCTGATCCCGAATGCGATCTGGATTACGTACCCAATACCGCTAGAAACATGCGGATTGAGGTGGCTATTTCCAATTCTTTTGGTTTCGGCGGCACTAACGGCAGCTTGGTGTTTAAGCGCTATCAATAAGTGTTTCTGCGTAGGGTGGGCACGCAGTTTGTGCCTACGCGGGATGGCTGTTACGGTGAATAGTGTCGATGATTTTATTAAATGGCGAGCCAAGCAGCACGATTGATGTTGCAGACCGTGGTTTTCAATATGGTGATGGCCTGTTTGAAACACTGGAGGTTTTAAACGGCAAGCCATTGTTTTTAGATCGACATCTGCAACGCCTGGCAGATGGCTGTCGTCGCTTGCTGATACCACCACCCGACCTCATGCAGTTAACCGCAGAAGCCATACAATTATCGGCCGGCGAGCAAAGGGCGGTGCTTAAAATGATTATCACCCGTGGTAGCGGTGGTCGCGGCTACCGGCAACCGCCGCAAATTTCACCTACCCGTCTGCTTAGCCTCCATTCCTATCCGGTTTATCCGTTAGACTATGCTTTACATGGCATTCGAGTTCGCTTGTGTCAGTCTCGGTTGGCCAGTCATTCGCCGTTGGCGGGTATCAAGCATCTGAACCGGCTGGAGCAAATTTTAGCTAGGGCAGAATGGCAGGATGAGACAATTCAAGAAGGTTTAATGCTGGATAGCCAGGATCAATTGATCGAAGGCACGATGAGCAATCTGTTTTTGGTCAAGGATGGCACGTTATACACGCCTGAATTGACCGGCTGTGGTGTGGCCGGTATCGTTCGCGCTATCGTGATGGAACTGGCTCAGCAACAACACATTGCTTTATTTGTGCAGGCGCTGGATAAAACGGCGGCATGGCAAGCCGATGAAATTTTTATCAGCAATTCTGTGATAGGAATTTGGCCGGTTGTTCAGCTTGAGCAAGTTCATTTTAATATCGGGCCGCAAACCCGGCGGCTACAGGCCTTGTTTAACGCTATGCGCAGCAGAGCGGCATAAATGCGTAAAGGCATTGCGGCTTTTACTTTGCTGATGCTGTTGGGGCTGGTATTAGCCTTGCTTGGCGTACAGCACCGGTTGCTGTTGACAAAGCCGGTGGTTGAAGCCGATATCACCTTTGAAATTAATAAAGGCGATTCAATGGACACCATCGCCAGACAATTGTTGAAACAGCAGGTAGCTATTAAGCCATTCTGGTTTAAACTCTATGCGCATCATAAACAGCTGGATCAGCATTTAAAATCCGGTGAATATGCTTTGTTAAAAGGGGCCACCAGCGCCGATATTTTGGCCTTGTTCGTGCAGGGGAAAACCAACCGATATTCCATTACTTTTCCAGAAGGCTGGTCGTTTAAGCAAGTTTCTCAGGCCATTAAAAGTAATCCGAACTTGTTGCATACCCTAAGCGATGCCGAATTTAAGGATTTATTAGGCTATATCGGCACCGACAAAAATCACCCGGAAGGTTTATTTTTTCCTGATACTTATTTTTTTGAAAAAAATACCGCCGATGTAGAGTTGTTGAAGCGGGCGCACGAGAAAATGCTGTGGGTGTTGAATGACGAATGGCAAAAACGCGATAACGATTTGCCGCTGGACAATCCCTATCAGGCGTTGATTTTGGCGTCTATCGTCGAAAAAGAAACCGGCGCCGATGAAGAGCGCCAGCAAATAGCCGGCGTATTTACCCGCCGCTTAAAAAAAGGCATGTTGCTGCAAACCGATCCCACCGTGATTTACGGCATGGGCGATGATTATCATGGCGATATCCGTACTAAAGATTTGCGGCAGCCTACCCCTTATAACACCTATGTGATCAACGGCTTGCCGCCCACCCCCATCGCCATGCCCGGCAAGGACGCCATTGTGGCGGCATTGCACCCGGACAAGGGCGAAACCCTGTTTTTTGTCGCGCGTGGCAACGGCCGTCACGCTTTTTCCAATACGCTGAAAGAGCACGAAAAAAATGTCGATCAATATCAACGCTGACGCGTTATGCAGTCATGATGTGCATATGCTCTCGCCATGCCTGTTCCACGCGGTTAACCAGTTCCGCCAGCGTACCGTTGTTGTCGATCACTACATCCTGTTCGACAACCGCTATGCCCAGTTCGGAAGCATGGGCATTCACTTTTTCTGCGTCATGTCTGACGATGTGCCAGATCACCCCCTGGTGGCGGCGCAAAAATTCGGCCTCGTTCTCAAAACGAATATCCTTAATAAGGATGACGTCACTGTTCGCCAAAACCGGCAGTTGCCGGCTGGGTAGGGCAGTGGCACGCTGTCGGCGGCGAGCTATATAATCGGGAAAATCTCTAAGCGTTAATGCTTCCAGCAAAGCAAACATTTCAGCTGGGCTGATGCCCCAATAGGCATCAGTTTGCTCGGCATAATCGTGCTGCCAGGTTTGTTGATAAGATAAGTCAAAAAAAGCTTGAGCCGCCAATTTAAAAGGCGCTTTACTGTCTGTTAAGTCCGGCGGACAGGCCGGCTGTTCGGCTTTATGCCTGGGATTAATCGCACATTCTGCTCGCAGCAACCAATGGTCTGGATTTTGTCGGCGCATCCAGTCGGTGCCGATATGTTGAAAAAATTCTCGCGGCGAACAATTCCATAACGGAATGCGCTGTTCCTTAATGCTGTCATGCCAAGTTTCTGAATCGCTCAGGCCAAACAACGCCTGACAGCCGATCTTTAGCGGGTCTGCCAGCGCATAGGCGGCTACATGGTTATGTTTTAGCAATATTGAGGCGACGGTATCCTTGCCGGAGCGTGCCGGCGCGGCAATGCCGATAATTTTATTTAACACCTGTGCACCCACGTTAAGCCAAGACGCGGCCGGTTAAAAATGATTTCCCTTGCTTGATTAACCGCATAAAATACCGCCCTTAAGTTGATGCAAGTTCACAATTATCCTTCAACAGGCTTGCCAATTCCTGACAGGTATATCGGTTGGTGGCAACGTTAATGACCCAGTCATAAAGTTGTTCATTATTCATTTTCGGTTTTATGCGATTGACAACTAAAAACACCAACATCCTTGCCGCCGCAGTTCGTTTATTGCCATCCAAAAACGGATGATTATTAGCGATTGAATAGCAATACTGAGCAGCAGTGTGGAATAAGTCGCCGGTATAATGCCAAGTTTGCTGCGCAGCACCTACTGCAGGTTCCAGTAAGGCTTTATCTCTCAACATCAAATACTTCAGCTTGTAGATGCTCAGGCAGATTAGTTAAGTGCTGTTGAATAGTTTCATCTAAACGCATTATTATCGTCTCAAAATGCTGGAAATGTTTGTAAAATTCATTTTTTGCCGGCTCAGTTTTGCCGAGGTGAATAATCACCCTAACTTTTATATCATAACAAAAACGCCTCTATGCTCAATAGCTTTACCGCAATTCAACACAGCAGACAAAGCGTTGCCGGCTATCCTTGCCGCAATAGCCAAAGCCAATCCGGCTTGACCCGGATACCCTCGCAGATTAGCCGATTGGGTTTCAGCGCATGATAGATGGCATTTATCCCTGGCAACAAGCCATCTGGCGACAGCTGTATGCCTATATAAAAACACAACGCCTACCGCAAGCCATCTTGCTTACCGGCTCGCCGGGCATAGGCAAACGCCGTTTGGCAGAGGTTTATGCGGCGGCGCTGCTGTGTCAAACACCGGATGCCACAACAGGCATGGCCTGCGGCAGCTGCGCGGCTTGCCATTTATTACAGGCCGATACCCATTCCGATTATCAACTAATAGAACCGGAAGAAGTCGGCAAAGTGATCGGGATTGACAGAATCCGGCAATTAATTAATAAGTTAGCGCTAAAGCCGCAATTTGCCGGAAATAGATTGGTGATTTTACAGCCTGCCGATCAATTAAACACAGCTTCGGCTAATGCTTTTCTTAAATGCCTGGAAGAGCCGACCGAGCGCACCGGCTTTATATTAATCACCGCCCAGCCCGGCAGATTACCGGCAACAATACGCAGCCGCTGTCAACACATCCACTGTCCGCCGCCGGATGCCGAGCTTGCCGGGCAATGGCTGCGGCAACAAGGCGTAACCGAAGAGGTAGACTTACTGTTAAAATTAGCGCAAGGTGCGCCGCTGCTGGCTCAGGATTTTGCCCAGCGCAGTTTGCCAAGACATAGACAGAATTATTTTGAAGCCTGGCGGCAAATCGCGCAAGGCAAGGGCAATGTCGTACTGGCCGCAGAACAATGGCAAAAACAGGAGTCTGTCGATTTAACTGTGCTGCTGGATTGGTTAATCGCTTGGGTAATGGATATCGTTAAGCTTGTCTTAAAGGTTGATGGCGATGATCTAGGCAACCCGGATTTTAAAACCAGCTTGCAAGCTTTGAGTGAGCGGCTGGAATTAAAGGCTTTATATCGGTATTATGATAGCCTGCTGCAAAGCCGAGCTTTGTTAAATACCCAGATTAATAAGCAGTTATTGATAGAAAAGCTGTTGATAGACTGGGCTGTGCTTAACCGGCATTAAATCATACACTGAGTTCATTTTTCGTCATGTTCATAGATTCACACTGCCATCTAGACCGCATCGATCTGTCACCTTACCACGATAATTTTGCCGAATTTATGCTGGATGCGGCACAGCACGGCATTGATCATATGCTCTGTATCGCCATTGATCTGCCCAGCTATCCGGCGATGCGGGAACTGGTAAACCCCTATCCCAATATTTCGCTGTCAGTCGGTGTGCATCCCAATGTTACCGAGGGCCCTGAACCCAGCATAGACGACTTATTGGCGTTGGCAGCAGACGACAAAGTCATCGCGATAGGCGAAACCGGGCTGGATTATTTTCATGACAAAGTTGATCCCGCCGGGCAACGGCAGCGCTTTATCAAGCATATTGAAGTGGCGCGCACTTTGCGCAAACCTTTGATTATTCACACTCGCGAGGCGGGGCATGATTCCTTGGATGTGTTAAAAGCAACAGGCGCCGAGCAGGTCGGCGGGATAATCCATTGCTTTACCGAAGATTGGGCGTATGCAGAAAAAGCCCTGGATTTAAACTTTTATGTGTCGTTTTCCGGCATTATCACCTTTAAAAATGCCACGGCCATTAAAGAAGTTGCGCAAAAAATTTCGGCAGACCGCTTTTTGATAGAGACCGACTCACCGTATCTGGCACCCTCGCCACATCGCGGCAAGCCCAATTATCCCACCTATGTTCGTTATGTCGCCGCCCAGATTGCCGAATTGCGCGGGATCTCCATTGACGAAGTTGCCAAACTTTCCAGCGATAATTTTGCCCGCTTGTTTGCCGGGCACTATGTTGCATCCGGCTCGCAGGCTTAAACTCGCGAAAGATGCGCTGTCGATTCAGGGATTATCAAAAGATAGGGTGTGGCGGCTCATCAATCAAAGCCCAATCTCCGGTAAGGTGGACTATTAGTTTTTATTGGTTCATATCTGGTGTAATATTAATAGTTGGGCATAGCATATCCATATCAGAGCCAAATGCGGGAAGTAATTTTTATGAGCGCACAACCACAATATATTACCGATTCCATCGGTAACAAAACAGCGGTGATTTTACCAATTGCCGACTATGAAGAATTGCTGGAAGACCTTGAAGACCTAGCGGCTATAGTCGAGAGAAAGGATGACCCTAGTGAACCATTTGAACAAGTTGTTCAAGAATTAGGCTTATGACTCAATATCGAGTTGAAATAAAAAGTAAAGCCAAAAAAGAGCTTGCTGATCTGCCAAAGGTGGCGGCGGAAAAAATTGCCAGTGAAATTTTAAGGCTGGTTGATAATCCACGGCCACTAGGATGTAAAAAACTGGTTGGCTCTATGAACAGCTACAGGATTAGGGTTAATGATTATCGGGTGGTTTATTCCATTTTAGATAACATATTGCTCATACAAGTTGTCAAAGTTGCTCACCGAAAAGAAGTCTATAAGCACTGATGATTGTAAAAAATAAGTAACTATTCAGCGTAATTTTTAGTTTTCAAACCAAGCTGTTTAGGATGTGCGCAGCAGCGTGAAGGGCATCTTTCGCGATTGATGCGCTTACCTGACGTCGGCACATCCTATGCAGTTTATCTATTTATGCTGAATAGTTACAAAAATAATTCATAAAGGGTTTCCTGATTACCCATAAACCTCAGCAACAATGACGGCTTCGATTAAATAATACGAATTAATTGCCGCCCATTTTTCCTGAAAAAATGGAGATAAGACCAAAATCCGTTCTAAAAAAATGCGGCCATAAAGACCGCATTGAGAGGAAGGAAAGGACTCAAACCCCGTAAGGGGTGCAAACATGAGTCGACTGTTATTCTAGCGAATAGCTAACGAGAGTAAAATGTGGCAAATTGCCGCGCGACAAATTGGCGCCGCAATGATGGTTTAATGTTTACACCTTACCTAAATGGGTTTCGTGACATAAAATGCCTCTATCCACAGCCACTACACCAAATGGAAAAATTTTTAACACTACCGCAAGGCCAGTTTCAGCTTAGGCGCTTTCCGGTTCGTAAAGACGAATTGTTGCAAGCCTGGGATGCAGCCGATGAATACTTATTAAAGTATTTGGCTGCAGAAAACCTGTCGGCGGCAAACAGCACGGTTTTAATCCTTAATGACAGCTTTGGCGCTTTGGCGGTTGCCTTGCATCAGCAGGCGCCGCTGGCGCAATCCGATTCTTATCTATCACAGCAAGCGACCGTCAACAATCTGGATTTAAACGGCATCTCCCGGCAAGCTGTACAATTACTGGATAGTTTGACCTTACCCAACCAACCCATTGATGTGTTGTTGATTAAATTGCCTAAAACTTTGGGCTTGCTGGAAGATCAATTGCACCGGCTTAGGCCCTGGCTAAAACCGGATTGCAAAGTGATAGCCGCCGGGATGGTTAAACATATGCCGTCCACCGTGTGGACTTTGCTGGAACGGCTGATCGGCCCCACTACCACCTCCCCGGCTGAGAAAAAAGCCCGGCTGATTTTTGCAACTGTCGATCCGACTATGGTTTTGCCGAAAAATCCTTATCCTATCAGTTATCGTTTGGAAAACAGCGAATTTGACTTATGCAACCATGCGAATGTGTTTTCGCGTGACAGTCTGGATATCGGCGCTCGGTTTTTGCTGCAGCATTTGCCGGATAATCCGGCTTATCGCGATATAATTGATTTAGGTTGCGGCAATGGGGTGATAGGTTTGGTATTGGCCGACCGCCACTCTACGGCAAACATTTGTTTTGTCGATGAGTCATTTATGGCGCTGGCTTCAGCCAGACATAATTTTCTAACCGCATTTGCGGACACCCGTCGCGCCAGTTTTGTGATTGACGATGGCCTGAGCAGTTTTGCCGGCAACAGCGCCGATTGCATTCTCTGTAATCCGCCGTTTCATCAACAACATGCGGTGGGTGATCATATTGCCCGGCAGATGTTTCAGCAATCTCACCATGTGCTGCGGCAAGGCGGAGAATTACGGGTGATAGGCAATCGGCATTTGCAGTATCATTTAAGCCTGAAAAAACAGTTCGGTAATGTGCAACAGCTTGCCGGTAATGCCAAATTTGTGATTTTGATGGCTGTTAAGCGTTAATTAACGTATTTTTTATAAACGGACTAAAAGTTCTTATGGCGGAAACCGTAAACCATCATAGCGATATTAAAACCGTACGCCACGATAATTGCTTGCAGATCAGTCTGATTGGCGACTGGTTGCTGGATGGCGATCAGCCGTCGCTAGACGGGATATTGGCGCAGATCGAAACAGACAAACAGCTCAAAACGCTTTATTTTATAACCGATAAATTAGGGCGTTGGGATAGTCTTTTAATTGTCGAGTTGATCAATCTATTGCAATGCGCCAGCCAAGCGGGGGTGGTGGTTGATAAAACCAGTTTGCCGCCCGCCATACAGCGGCTGCTGGTGCTGGTTTACGCCGTGCCGGAGCGGCTTGACGCCCATCGGGCAAAGCCTCATATTTCCTGGCTGAATGCATTGTCAGATAATATGGTTAAGGCCGGGAAAGAAGCCAAACAAATTCTGGTTTTTATGGGGGAAACTGCCATCAGTATTCGCTCGGTATTCCGGGGAGCAAGCCATTTTCGCCAGGTTGATTTATGGCTGTATATCAATGAGTGTGGGCCATCGGCGTTGCCTATCGTCACCTTGATCAGCCTGTTGGTCGGATTGATTCTCGCTTTTGTCGGCGCCTTGGAGCTGTCGCTGTTTGGGGCGCAGATTTATATCGCCAATCTGGTTAGTCTGGGCATGACCCGCGAAATGGGCGGGCTGATGACGGCGGTTATCATGTCAGGACGCACCGGTGCTGCTTTTGCGGCACAACTGGGCACCATGCATGTCAATAATGAAATAGATGCTTTAAAGACCATGAATCTGGAGCCGATTGCCTTTTTGGTGCTACCGAGGATGATAGCCTTGATTTTGGTGATGCCTTTGCTCTGCCTTTATGCCGATTTGATGGGAATTATCGGCGGCGGGCTGGTAGCGATTAATTTATTTGATGTATCGCTAACCGAATATATCAATCGTACTTCGCAAGCGGTGCAACTTAAAGATTTTCTGGTCGGCTTTGTCAAATGTTCGGTTTTTGGAGTGCTGATTGCATTGTCGGGTTGTATGCGCGGCATGGCCTGCGGCCGTAGCGCTTCGGCAGTTGGCGATGCCGCCACCTCGGCAGTGGTCACCTGCATCGTGTTTATTGTCGTTGCCGATTCGTTGATGACACTGATTTGTAATCTGCTGGGGATATGATCATGAACCCAGTATGCTTGACGGTTAAAAACCTGACCATGAGTTATGGCGATTTTGTCATTCAGCGCGATTTGAATTTTACCGTCAATCGCGGCGATATTTTTATCATCATGGGTGGCAGCGGCTGCGGTAAAAGTACTTTATTACGGCACATGATAGGTTTGCACCGGCCGCAACAAGGCGAGATTTTTTTCGGCAACGAAAGTCTCTGGCAAGCCAGTGCGGAAAACCAGCGGCGGATTTTGCAGCGTACCGGGGTACTGTTTCAAAGTGGGGCGCTGCTGAGTTCGATGACATTGGCGGAAAATGTCGCCTTGCCGATGACGGAAGCCAGAAATTGGTCAGCTAAAAAAGTAAGGGAACTGGTGGCTTACAAATTAGCATTGGTCGGTTTGGCTGGTTTTGAGGATTATTACCCGGCTGAAATTAGCGGTGGCATGCAAAAGCGGGCCGGTTTAGCGCGGGCAATGGCGCTGGATCCTGAAATTTTGTTTTTTGATGAGCCATCGGCCGGTTTAGACCCGATCAGTGCCAAATTATTGGATGATCTGATTCTCAGCTTGCGCGATACCCTGTCAACCACGGTGGTGATGGTCACTCATGAATTGGCCAGTATTTTTGCGATAGGCAGTAATTCGGTGTTTCTGGATGCAGAAGCCGGTACTATGCTGGCCTATGGCCCACCGCAGCAATTACTGGCCGAAAGCCAAGATATTAAAGTGCGGCGTTTTCTGACCCGCGGGCAGGACTTGATAGGCGACAGTTAAACGGAACCAGGAGTGAAGAGTGAGTAAACAGGCTAATCCATTAGCCATCGGTGCCTTTTTGTTTGGCGGCGTGATATTGCTGGCGGCAGCGGTGATGTTCTTTGGTGGCGGTGATTTTTTAAAGCACAAAATCCGTTATGTGATTTTTTTCGATTCTGCCTTGAATGGCTTGAATGTTGGTGCGCCGGTCAAGCTGCAAGGGGTGCAGATTGGCGATATTGCCGAAATTTCTTTAGAAATGGATGCTGCCACCGGACGTATTTTTAAGCCGGTAGTCATTGAAATAGAACCGGCGTTATTGCGTGACTTTTCGGGCCGAAAATCTTATATTCATAGCGATAAGCAATTGCTGGACGATACCCAGCGTTTGATCGATATGGGGCTGAAAGCGCGGCTGGAAACCCAGAGTCTGTTGACTGGCTTGTTATATGTTGATTTAAATTTTTACCATGACAAACCGGTAACGCTGGTCGATATTGATTATAAAAACTTGCCGGAATTGCCCAGCGTACCCACCACGGTGGATGAAATTAAAAATATTGCCGATGAGGTGATCACTAAAATAAGGCAGTTACCGCTGCAAGAGATGGTTAAAGATTTATCCGAGACCTTACGGGAAACCCGGGATTTGCTTAAATCGGATGATACTAAAAAATCCTTGCAGGCATTATCTAAATCCTTGCAGGAAACCCAGCAGCTGATGATTACCTTAAATAGCCAAGTCGGCCCTTTGCTAAACAATACCAATGGCGCCGTCACTGAAACCCGAGCCAGTGTACAGGATTTGAATAAACAAATGATCCCGGTTTTAAAAGCGGCGGAGCAAAGCCTGACGGCAGCAACCCGAGTTTTACAGGATTCACAGCACACTCTAAATACAGTGGAAGTGCTGGCAACGCCCGATTCGCCGCTAGGCCAGGCTTTGCAAGAAATACATGCCGCCGCCCGATCATTAAAGGATTTAACCGAATCACTGGAGCGCCAGCCGGATGATATTATTTATGGTAAATAAACGCGTCTTGTCAGTTCTTCGTGGTAGATGGCTGGTGTTAATCATGCTGTCCTGGCTGGCTGGCGGCTGCAGTAATACGCCAATGAAATTTTATATGCTCAGTACCGGTACACAGCAAGCGGCAAATCCTGATGGTTTAGCGTTTGATCCGCACTTGCTGCTTGGTTTAGGGCCGATTCATGTGCCTGATTATTTGGATAGGCCGCAGCTGATAGTGGAGGTGGCCAAGAATCAATATCAGTTAGACGAACATCATCGCTGGGCTGAGCGGCTGGACCAAAATATTCGCAGAGTACTGGCGCAATTTTTAGTGGCTCAGTTGGGGGTTGAGCAGGTTGTCCATTATCCTTGGTCACAACGGCAAGCCCCGGACTATCAGATTAATCTTGATATTCTGGAACTACATCAGTCAGCTGACGGCTATAGTCGTTTACAGGCGCAGTGGCAAATTAAGCATCAGGAACAAACCGTACTTGGCAAACATTTCAGCTGTAGCCTTGCTGCCGGCGCGGATGTTGAGGCGATAGTGAATGCCCAAAGCAATTGTCTTGGGCAATTAGCGGTCGAGATAGCGAGTGGGTTACGGCAAGTTGTCAATACCGGCGGGCTAAAACCCTGATTCGTTTATGCCTGTTTTGTTAAAAAATAGGCTTTTATGGTGGTCAACTACCGATTCCAGGTTCAAGTGTGCTTTCCTCATTTCCAGCCAAGGAAATATTGGGTAAAATTCACTTAATGCATGGTAATTTAGTTGTGTCATCTGTCATTTAAGCAGTGGATACGCAAAAGACTGCCGCAGTTTTTTGTTTTTCAAAGAAGGAACGTGCAAACATTGTTTGCCAATGTAATCATCATATAAATTAAGGGTCAACATGAGTCAAAAAATTACCAAAGCGGTTTTTCCTGTTGCCGGGCTTGGAACGCGTTCTTTGCCCGCTACCAAGGCGGTTGCCAAAGAAATGCTGCCTGTGGTCGATAAACCATTGATACAGTATGCCGTGGAAGAAGCGATTGCGGCAGGTGTCGAAACCATGATTTTCGTTACCGGACGCAATAAAAATTCTATTCCCGACCATTTTGACAAATCTTATGAACTGGAAAAAGAACTGGAGAAAAGCGGCAAAACCGAATTACTGAAAATGTTGCGGGATATATTGCCACCACATGTTTCCTGTGCATTTGTCAGACAGGCAGAAGCTTTGGGCTTGGGCCATGCTGTGCATTGCGCCAAACCACTGGTCGGCAATGAGCCGTTTGCGGTCATTTTGCCGGATGATATGATAGAAGATGGCTCACGCGGTTGTTTAAAGCAAATGGTGGATTTGTTCGATCAAGAACAAAGCAGCATCTTGGGCGTGGAACGGGTCAATCCTGAAGAAACCTACAAATACGGTATTGTTGAGCATACCGAGATCGCCAGCCGGGTAGGGCGTTTACAATCGATTGTAGAAAAACCCAAGCCGGAAGTGGCGCCATCCAATATTGCCGTGGTGGGTCGTTATATTCTCACGCCAGCGATTTTTGAAAAAATCGAGAACACCGGTCGCGGTGCCGGCGGTGAAATCCAGTTAACCGATGCGATTGCCGCGCTGATGAAAGAACAGACGGTGCTGTCTTATGAATTTGAAGGCAAACGCTATGACTGCGGTTCTAAATTCGGCTTTTTGTTAGCCAATGTGGAATATGGTTTGTTGCACCCGGAAATCAAAGCCGAATTTGCAGCCTATCTGAAAGAGCGGGTTGGTAGTATTTAATGTCGGCGGCGATATAGTGCCATAGCAAAACAACGCATTCTGCTTAAATGTTCAATTTGTAACTATTCAGCTCAGCGTCGATAGATAAACTGCATAGGATGCGCCGACGTCAGGAGGTGCATCAATCGCGACAGATGCGCTTCACGTTGCTGCGCACATCCTATCGCACTGAATAGTTACGTTCCTTGATTATCGACAACCCGTTTCCGGCTGATCATTGCCCAAGGTATCCAGTTCGGTTTTGGGGTGCAGAAAACCGTCCAGTGGCGCAACGGCGACCAGGGAGCGGGCGGCGGCCAGCAGCACCGGCTGGCGTAATTGGCCATCCCAGGTTCTAAAAGACATTGGCGTGCCTTTATAGCCTTGCAGCGCAAAAGCCGGCGACAGCAGATAATTTTTAATATCGGCAGTTTGATTGGATTTGCTGCGCACGGCCGCTTCGCCAATGGCGCGCACGGCCAGATAGGCAGCGTATTCCTGTTCTTCCATCCAGCGGCCGTTCTGGTCTTTAAAGCGATTTTGCAATTGGCTGGCGCCCCAGGCGTCGTGGGTTTTGTGCCAGGCGGTAGCAATTAAACCCTGGGTGCCGATAATCGGGCGCGGGCTCCAGGTGCGGTAATCCAGATATTCGCCAAATAGCCCCTGTTCGTCGGCGACGACCAGCACATCATAATCTACCCCCTGAGTAAATTCCGGCACGTCCGCCTGCGCGCTACGATGGGAGTCAAAATCATTGGTCCAGGTTTTTTCCGCGACGATTTTCATCCCAAAGCGTTTGCCGGCTCGTTGCAAGGCGGCGGCGTACAGGCGGTCTTCCGGGGTTTGGCCTATCACCAAAAACCATTTTTGCCAGCGTTTCTTTAACATATACTGGGCCAGCGCATCGGCCCGCATGGCGCGGCTGGGCAGGATGTGCAGCAGATTATGCCGGCATTCTTCATTACGTAGCGCGTCATCGCTGCTGCCGACATCCAATAACAATTTTTGTTTGGCATTGGCAGCATCCGCCAGTTTAAGCAATTGCGGCGCGTCCAGGTTGACCAGCAGCAGGCTGTCGCTGTCATCCACCTGTTGCGCAAAGGCTTGCAACATATCACCGCCGATCGGCACGATAATTTTTTTCAGTTCAAAATGCTGGCCGGTAAACTGCCCGGTGGTATTGGTATCGTTGATGCCCAGTTCGGCGCCGAGTAGGCCTTTATTGGGGATAAAAGGATCTAGATTAGACAAGGCCGATGGCGGCGGCAGTTCTTGGCTAAAGTAAGTGATTTTGACGATTTGTTTGGCAGCCTGTTTAATCTCTGGTTTGCCGGCCTGCTTGGCGGTCGGTTTAGTGGCGGCAGCCAGGCTGCCGTGGCTGATGAGCAGCAACAGCATTAGTAGGATGGGTTTAAATACTTGGCTATTAGGCATAAAATCCAGAGTAAAATGTTAATGATTATCGTATGGCTATAACTATTGTTTCTTATTCTAAAGCTAAACTCCGCAAATTACTTGGTGATTTTTCATGCCCATTCTCAGCCAAATTCACGTTTATCCGGTTAAATCGCTGGCCGGCTTTCAGGTGCAGAACTGGCCGGTTACCCGTACCGGTTTGCAGTATGATCGGCAATGGATGTTGGTAGACGAACAAGGCAAGTTTCTAAGCCAGCGCCGCTTGCCGAAAATGGCCTTGATAAAAACCCGAATTGCAGACCAACAATTGGTATTGAGTGCGGCGGGGCAGAGCGATCTGGTTTTGCCCTTGCACGGCAATGCCGGTGAGGTATTGCCGGTGGAAGTATGGGGTGATGTTTGCCAGGCGCAGCATTGCGGTGAACAGGCTGATGCCTGGTTAAGTCGGATTCTGAACGCGCCGTGCCGGTTGGTGTACCACCCTGACGATCAAGTGCGGCCGGTCGATCCCGATTACGCTAATATAGGCGATGAAACAGCGTATTCCGATGGGTTTCCGTTTTTGCTGGTTTCGGAAGCTTCGCTGGCGGCCCTGAATGCGGCAATGTCGCTGAATTTAGCCATGATCCGCTTTCGGCCTAATTTGGTGGTGGCCGATTGTCTGGCGTATGCGGAAGATTATTGGCGGCAGGTGGCGATGAACGGCATCCGCTTTCGCTTACCCAAGCCGTGTTCACGCTGTTCGGTGCCTACCATTGATCCCGATACCGCCGAAACCGGCAAGGAACCGCTCACCACTTTATCCCGGTTGCGGCAATGGCAGAAAAAGGTGTATTTTGGGCAAAACGCCCTGCACGATAATCTGGGCGTGTTGCAGGTGGGCTGCGAGGTACAGGTGCTGGAGAGTGGGGTTGCGCAGCCGCCGTTGTGAGCCAGGTTATATAATCTTACTCATCCAGCAATAGCTGCACTTGTTGGCGGATTTGATCCGCTTCGTTACTATGGAAACCCAATTGCACATGGCGAATTTTGCCACGCCTATCGATTAGATAAGAAGATGGCATGGCTTGTACGCCAAACGATTTGGGGCATTGCAGGTCGGCATTGCCGGCAACGGTAAAACTAACCGGATGTTTTTCTAAAAAAGCATCAGCGTCTTCTTTGTTTTCATCCAAATTGATGGCAATAATCTCAAAATTTCTGGCTTTTAACTGTGTATGCAGTTCATTTAAAAATGGCATGGACTGTGCGCAAGGGCCGCACCAGGATGCCCAAAAGTCCACATATACCACTTTGCCGGGCGAAGTCAGTGCCAACGGAGTGCCGTCGGTAAAGTTTTTGATGTTGCAAATTGGCGCGTCGGCGCCGACTTCAACGGCTTGGATCAGCGGTGTGGCAAGTGATAGGCAGGTAAAAACAAGGGTTTTTAAGTTAAACATGGCTTAAATAAATTTACAGGAAGTGAGTGGGCGGAGTGGTTAAAATTTTACATTCATGGCGATGGTATACATTGACGAGGTGAAATCATCCTGGCCTATGCCCGGCCCGGAGCCAAAGGCGTAGCTTTTTTTCCGTGCATAAAAATCAATGGCTGCAGTTAATTTAAGCCGGTCAAAAAACTCTCGGCTTAACTGAACCCCGCCATTCAGCGAACCGAAACTGGCCAACCGGTAATCGCTGGAGTAAATGCCGTCTGCCCGGGTAGTGTAAAAAAACGGTTGATAAAAATAAGCTGCGCTTTGCGCATAAAAGCGACCTCTGGGGCTGAGCATCATCCCAAAAGGCAGTGGTTGTTGCCAATTGATTTCAAAGGTATGGGCAATCACCCCCCAGTCATCGGCATAAAATTGATAATTGCCGCTTAGGGCGGCGGAATTAAGGTTTTGAAAATGCCGTTCATAGCCAAACAGGATATTGGTTTGCTGTTTATACCCCGGTCTATGGTCGTAAACAGTGGTATTTAACGAATTTATCCAGGCTTGTTTATAAGGATCGGACAAATAGCCGTTACTGCTGGTAAACGTGATGTTGGCCTGAACCAGCGAATCTTTATCCAACAACTGGGTAACGCCGAATAGGCCTTTCCAAACCGCTTTATCGCCTTGTTTGGCCGGATTGTTTATTTCCTGAACTCCGTCTTTATGGGTAACCGCCCAGATGGTATCGGCAGAATAACCGAAGCCGCTATGAATAGTGGTCATTTTATTGTTAATCTGCCAGTTGTTATCGACATTGACATAATCGGAAATATAATCGTTTTCTTTGGAAGTGCCGGCGTTAAGCCCCCATTTTAGATCACTGCTCATTGCGTAATCGGCGCGAAAATCCATGGCATCCCGGCGATCCCAGATGGTGGCGTTTGATAACACATGAACTATTTGGCCGTGCGACAGCTTGTTGTAACGCGGTGAAGCGCCGGCCATGACATCGCGGACGCCGTTGAATTGTAATTTTAAGTCATCCGTGACTTGCAAGCCGGCCAATAATTGATAGACATCAGCCTTCATTCTGCCGTTGCTCTCTTCATAATGCGAATAACTGCTGCCGAATTCCGGGTCCAGCAGCAAGGGGTCTGCTTGCGCACTGCTCATCATCAGCGGCAGCGCTAGGGCTGCCGAGCTTAATGCCGCCAGTTTATCGCTGATGCCTTTAGTTGCAGCCACAGCCACCTCCGCCAAGACTGATGCCGCCGTTAGCCGATTGCTTGGACATATAAGCATGTCTTAGCACCGCGATATCAAAACTGTTTGGATTTAGGGCCATTTGCGGTTTGGCAAAATTGCCGTGTTCCCAAGGCGCCAAGGTTTCACAACCGGCGCCGATGATTAAAATAATTAAGGGTAAGGCAAAGGATGCCCGTCGGTTTTTTTTATACATGAGCAATTAAAATGGATAAATTGTTGCTTGTGACACTATTGACGCTGCAGCGCCCTGGTCTGTTTGGTAACCGTATTGCCGTTGGCCTAAGTTGTGATCAACACCCGGCGGTTAAGGTTGTGTTGAACTATAAACGTACGAAAATCAGGCTTGGCATGGCGATTGTTAACAAAATTTATGCCGTAAAAATTAATTCGATGGACAACAATAAGATAGCTGTCATAAACTTGAACTTATTGCAGGATGAATTTAAAAAACTGTGTTATATCACGCAGTTTTACTATGTCATTTCACCTATTTTGGGTTGAAAAAACAGAAAAATCATAAGGTTATTGGTGGTTAGATTGGTGTTTGGTTGAATAAAAACTGTGTTATTTCACTCAATTACAAAGTATATTTTTGCAGTTTTGATTTGGAAAAATTTAAAGCGCTACGTAGCCTCGATGCAGCGTAGCGAAATCGAGGACGTCGGCTAATTCGTCAAGCATTGATTTTTCAGCTGCCAAAGCCTGAGTTAGTTCAATTGAGGAAACACCTTGAATAACAGCAATAAACCCACCCTTAGCCATGCCGGCTTAGTTGATCCTAATAAAAGCAGCCGTTTACGGGCGATGCGAGAACAGGGCAGGGCACAGATTGTCTCAACCACAAACGCCAGGCAAACCCCGGCCGAGTGCAAGGGCGGCGTCAGTCGAGAACTGCAGCAGGCCAGAGCATTACTCGATCAACGACTAGCGGAGATTTTGGCGCTTTTGCCGGCCGGCAAACAAAGCAATTTGTTTAAAATTCGTTACGGCATCACGCCGGAGCAAATTAAAACACTGCCGATTAAGCAAAGCTTTAGCCTGTTGCAAATACCGGCGTCTACATTGAACATGAAGCTGATAGCCGATCTGACTTATAATGGCAGTCCAGCCGGTAAACCGTAACGTATCCAACCGGCGCTTTTTTCATAGCCTGTTTCAGATCATCTACTGCATTCACGATGTACACCTTAGAGCCTAACCAAGATTACCGCGATCAAAGCCTGCGTAAAAACGCCGAATTATCCAGCCATGAACTACAGGCCGATGCCGCCAAGCATTATGATGACTGTTATCGGGATTATCTGTTTGCCTGGTGTAACCTGGATAATCTAGCGCTGCATTATGGCTACTGGGATGAAGATAAGCCTTATCATCAGCACCAAGCCTTGCTCAATAAAAACCGCGTCTTGTATGAAAAAGCCGGTATCCGGCCCGGCGATCAGGTGTTGGATGCCGGTTGCGGGATAGGTGGCAGCAGTATCTGGATGGCAAAACAGTACGGCAATCAGGTGACTGGTATTACCATCAGCGCCAAGCAGGCCGGCTATGCACGGCAACATGCCAAGCGCCATGGCGTAGCGGAATTAGTCAATTTTGAAGTGGCGGATTTTTGCGCTACGCCGTTTGCCGATGCCTCGTTTGATGTAGTATGGGCGCTGGAAAGCACTTGTCATGCTTTGAATAAAGGTGATTTTTTGCAGGAAGCTTACCGCTTGCTGCGGCCGGGTGGCAGGCTGGTGGTTTGTGACGGTTTTGTCCGGCAACGCCGGTTTAGCCAATCGCAGTGGCAGGCGGTTGTCACCTGTCTTAATGGTTGGGCGGTGCCTAATCTTTGTACGCGGGAAGAGTTTGCCGGGCTTTTGGCGGAGCAGGGATTTTTGGCGGTGCAATGCCATGATATTACCCAGCAGACCGAGCCCTCAGTAGAATATATGTATAAAGTTGCCAAGCGTTTGCAGCTGGTACAAAAATTCAGCCAGTGGCTGGGATTGCGTTCCAAAGCGCAAACAGCTAATTATTTGGTGGGTTTGGCGCAATACCGTTTGTTTAACGAGCGACTGACGGAATATTGTATTTTTACCGCTGAAAAAACGTAGACAGGTTAAAGCAAATGATTGTGTCGAGGTTAAAAACTTTATCGGTTCTGTTCCCGCTGGTTTATGCGATTTCCGGCTGCGCCTCGCTACCGGCTAATAGCGGATACACCAGTTTTTCCAGTTATGCAGAAGCGGTGTTTCGTCATCAAAATGAGGTTAGCAGCCGCTTGATGATGCTGACCGAATCCGAACAACTGCCCGATGATGAGGAGTTTACCGATACTGAAGAAGCGATGACGGATGCCTGTGAATTGTTAAACGACTATGCCGAACACCAGCTGAGTAAAGACAGCATGGGGTGGCGGTTTAAACGTAAAGTACAGGATAGCGTGGAGAAGTGTGATCAGAGTATTCAGCGGATGGAGCAGCTGTTAAAAAGTCGTGGCTTGCCTTGAGCTTCTTGCTATGATTTGGCGGTCAGCGCCGGGGTGTCTGCCAGAGGACGCCGTGAATACATCCCTGTAGGCTTTCTACAGCATCCATGCTGTAGAAGCCTCTGCTAAACAAGGTGCGCAGCAGTGTGCCCTGGGCATTGTATTCCTGTACGCTATTGTTGTCGGCATCGGCAATATACAAATCGCCTTTGCTGTCCACCAGCAACGCGCTGGGATCGCTCAAACCGTTGCTGTAAGTGGTTGTTAACTGGCCGGTGGCAGAGTATTCCTCTACTGCGGCATGAGCCGGTAAATTATTAATAGCGACTATCTGCCCGGCGACAAACACATCGCCTTGATTATCCGCAGCCAGTGCGGTAATAGTACTCAAACCGGAAAGATTCAGCGTTGTCAATACACTACCGCTGGCAGCATATTCTGTTACGTCACCCAAATAAGCCACAAAAACATTCCCCTGATTATTGTCCGCCACATCAACAGGGCCGCCATAATAATCCTAGAATCAGCAGTTGGACACGTTCGCCAGTGCGGTTTTCCGGTTGGCTGGCAAGGCACTTTTTTTTGGCATGGCCGCTCCCTGTCAAGGAAAAGCAACGCGGCCAGGCAACCGGAAAACGGTGCTGGCGAGCGTGTAGCGGTCTTCACCCTTTGGGTGATTCCATTCAAGGCTACCTTTTCCAATCACGACAAGCCTTTGCTAAGGCTAAGGAGCGGTCAACTGCTGATTCTAGGATAATAGTTAGAATTTAATGTAAAGCTGTGTAACAGCGTACCGCAGAGAGAGAAACTCTGAGCGGTGAAAACCGTTGGTTCCAACCGCCGGATGCGGAAAACCGCATGTCCGGTGGTGTGGGAGAGGGATTTGCGAAGCCAGTTATTTGATCTATTGAAAACCCTGTTGTTGGTGGGCTTCTAAAGATGGCGCTGAATATCCCGGCTTTGATGAAGTATTCTGGCAATAATAAGGTTTTGATTTTTAACGGTATAAATCAGAAGATGCTTTTCGATGATGAAACATTGATAGCCTGCAGGTATGTCGCGCCTTTGATAGCCGATTTCAGGGTTGTGCGTCAGTAACTCCATGCCGCTATAAAGGGCATTTAAGTAAATATCAACTTGTCGTTCACCAAAGTGGGTAAAGGTATATTGGGCTATATCTCTCAAATCGTCCTTCGCCAGTAGGGAAATCTCAAGCTTTAGTATTTTCCGGGAGGGCATCAATACGACTATAAGGTTCGCCGTTTCTGGCTTTTTGGATGGCTTCCTGCTTGATTTCGTGCAATAAATTCGGGCTCAGTACCACTGTTTCACTTTGTTCGACGGCCTGAACACCTTTGGCAACTGCTACGTGAAAGCGCGAGATACGTTCTTTATCCTCGCGCATCCGGCGCACAGCATCCCGAATGAGTTCGGTTTCATTGGCGTAAAACCCGTTATAGACTTCAGATTTGATGAAATTTTCATCAATATCGGCAAATCGGACGTGCATAAAAATCACCCTGTAAATTGGTAATGGACATAAACGTTACCAAAAATAACCCTATGAATCAAATCTGTAAAAAGTAATATCCGGTGATCACTGAATTTGAGAAAATCAACCGGGCAGGCAGACACCAGCGGCCGACCCGGTTAGACCCGCCGTTACAAAATCACACTATGTCCGCTGAACAGCGCATGGCTTTCGTTCAGCACACCGGTCAGTTGCACCAGGGTATCGCCATTGCCGTAAGCCGCGCCCTGGCTGCCGGCCTGCTCAAGCAAATAGGTATTGCCTGAGAAGTTGAACCAGGCGATGCCGTGACTGACCAGATCATCGCCTTTGGCGCTTAACGCACCTGCCACCCAACCGGCCAGTGTTGTCGTGCTGCCGCCGGCGGCGCTGACATTGGCGCTGCTGACCGCCGTGGCGGTAAAGCTGGTGGCATCGTTAATGGTGATGCTGTCGCCGTAAGCCGCCGTGCTCAGCAGGTCAGGGCTGGCAACCGTGCCCAGGCCGCCGGCGTTAAAGCTTTGCGTCGGCAATACCGTTAATTGGGTGGTGCTGTTGCTGTACTGGGTAGACGGCGTCAGCGGGCTAAATACTTCCACGCTGCCGGTGTTGGTGGTGCCGGAGGCGCCGGCGTTAGCGACCACCAGATCACCTTGCCCATCCAGCGCCAAACCTTGCGGATTGACGATGCCGTTAAACAAGGTGCGCAGCAGTGTGCCCTGGGCATTGTATTCCTGTACGGTATTGTTGCCGGCATCGGCAATATACAAATCGCCTTTGCTGTCCACCAGCAGCGCGCTGGGATCGCTCAAGCCATTGCTGTAAGTGGTTGTTAACTGGCCGGTGGCAGAATATTCCTCTACTGCGGCATGAGCCGGTAAATTATTAGTAGCGACTGTCTGTCCGGCGACAAATACATCGCCTTGATTATCCGCAGCCAGTGCGGTAATAGTACTCAAACCGGAAAGATTCAGCGTTGTCAATAGGCTACCGCCGGCGGCATATTCTAATATAGTACCAGTAGCTCCCATGCTCATGCC
>Ga0316222_1000201_pt1 | contig 97213 bp, 94 predicted proteins | sample TBH18011metaG_FD_206008 | JGI IMG/M metagenome (GOLD analysis project Ga0316222, IMG submission 206008) | Freshwater microbial communities from Trout Bog Lake, Wisconsin, USA - TBH18011 | ecosystem: Environmental > Aquatic > Freshwater > Lake > Hypolimnion/Profundal zone | place: USA: Wisconsin...
GCGGTGTGCCATCGACGTGGTTGACGAGGCCAAGGCAGTTCGGCCCTTCGATCACCATGCCGGTTTCGCGGGCGATGCTGGCGATCTCGGCCTGTTCGGCGGCGCCTTCCGGGCCGCCCTCGGCAAATCCCGCCGCGAAGATGATCGCCGCGCCCACCTGCCGCGCCGCCAGTGCCCGTACCGCATCCAGCACGCCCGCACGCGGGATTGCCAGCACCGCGACATCGACGCCGTCCGGCAGAGCATCGATGCTGTTCAGGCAGACCCGCGCGCCGATCCGCTCTCGGTTCGGGTTGATCGGATAGACCTCGCCGGTGAAACCGCCGCGATCCAGATTGCCGATGACGCTGGCGCCCAGCGCGCCCGGTTTATCGCTGGCGCCGACCACCGCCACGCTGCGCGGGCGCAGCAGCCGGGTGATCGCCTCTTGGCTTAGGGTCGCCACGCCTCAGCCCTTGATCTTCGAGGTGTCAAAGGTGCCCAGCCCCGGCTTGAAGGTCTTTTCGTCGAGGAACTGCTTGGTGGCTTCCTTGCGCGCCTCTACGCCGCCATAGCTGTGCAGGGCTTCCTGCGCGCGGATCAGGTAGTCCATGGCGTTGTCATAGGTCATCTCGCTCATCCGGCGGACGGCCCATTTGGTGGCGCGAAGGGCGTTGCCGTCCTTCTTCATCAGCGCGCCGGCGATTTCGCGCACGCGGGCCTCCAGATGGGCGGCGGGCACGGCCTCGGTGACCAAGCCCTGTTCGGCGGCCTGTGTGCCCGACAGGTTTTCACCCATCATCGCGTGGTACATGGCTTGGCGCAAAGGCATCAGGTTGGCCGCGACCTTGGCCGCGCCGCCGCCGGGCAGGATGCCCCAGTTGATTTCGGACAGGCCGAACTGCGCTTCCTCTGCCGCCACCGCGATGTCGCAGGCGTACAGAGGCCCGTATCCGCCGCCAAAGCACCAGCCGTTGACCATGGCGATCGTCGGCTTTTCATACCAACGCAGGCGTTCCCACCAGCCATAGGCCTCGCGCTGGCTGCGGCGGATGGCGCCTAGGCCCTCGGCCTCGGTATCGCGGAAATATTCCTGCAGATCCATGCCCGCCGACCACGCCGCGCCCTCGCCCGACAGCACCAGAACCTTCACATCTTCCCGGAATTCAATCTCTTCCAGCACCTTCTTCATCTGCCGGTTGAGCTTGGGGCTCATGCAATTGCGCTTTTCCGGGCGGTTAAAGCGTAGCCAGGCGATGCCGCCCTCGATGGTCAGGGCAACGGTTTCGGCTTCACTGCGATCAGACATTGGGGGTTTCCTGTGTGGGTTTATGGGGCATTTTACAAACAAAGGTTTTTCCCGAGGCTACGCCCTCGGCGGGATAGGCGCAAAGGGGGCGTTCGCGCCCCGGCCATGGGGCTGCGGGGCCAGCCTTGGCGGGGATTTGGACGGGAGCGCGGTGGCGTAGAACCCAGTCCTCCAGCGCGGTGAGGCTGTCGAATTGGTCGGTGGCGGGGCCTCCAGTGCAGTGATTCATACCGGGCACCGGGAACACGCGGGCAAAGCGCGCCGCCTGCCCCGCTCGCCGCGCGTTCACCTCGTTCCACCATGCGATGGTGTCATAGGCGGAGAACACCGGGTCGCTCATCCCGTGGGGGACGATCAGCTTGCCGCCCGCGCGGCGGAATGCCGACAGGTCTGCCGAGCGCATGCCGACATCGTGCCACGGCGATGTCGTAAACGGCGCGGCGGCGGCGTAGATGCGCGGCGCATCGCGGTCAAAATCAAACGCCAATTGCCACGCCAGCAGCTTGTCAGGATCAGCGCCCAAGGGGGTGGGCGGGCTGGTGAACACCGCCGCAAGGGACCCTGCCCCCAGCACCACATTCAGCGCCGGCGGGCCATTATCGAGGCCCATCTTCCACACCCGCCAGCCGGGCAGGCCGACACCCGCATCCCACGGCCACGGCGTATAGAGAGCCTTGCCAGCGCTGCTCAGGGGGCCGCCCATGATCTTGGTCAGCGCGGTGATTTGTTCGGGGGCGAGGCACGCCCCTGATGCACCGGGCGCGCATTCCTGCTTGCGCAGTTCGGGCAGAACCCGCGCCGACGTGCATTTACCGATGGCGCTGATCATGCCATCCTTGGTGCCATCCAGAGCGTCACAGGCCGCCAATGTCGCCTCTGACACCAGCAAAGCCTGCGCGGGGGTAAAGGCGGTTTTCATCAGGGCCACGCTGGGCGTTTGGCCGCGCGCGCGCAGGATGCCGGCGATGGCTTGGCTGTCCCATGCCTCCGCCAGCGCGGCGCGGGGCAGAGAGAACCCCGGAGCCATCGCCACGATGCCATCAAACGCTTTGGGGTATCGCTGGGCAAAGGCCATGCCCTCTTGCCCGCCCTTTGAGCAGCCCCAGAACAGCTTGGTGATCGCATCGCGCCCATAAAAGCTGCGGATCAGGTGCCGCCCCACATCATAGGACGGCTTTAGGCTGGCATAGCCGTAATTCGCCCGCGCCACCGGATCATGCCCAAAGACCAGATTGCCGCCATGATCGGGCATCTGGTTGGCGTTATTGTCGTGCCCGCTGTCCTGCGCGATCACCGCATAGCCGCGCAGCAAGCCCGGCACATTGCCCGCGCCGTTAGAACCCAGCGCATCGCCCACCACGCCGTTCGATCCGCCACCGCCGGTGAACAGGAAACGCCCATTCCACTTTTCGGGCAAACGCATGCGAAAGGCGATGTGATAGGGCCCGCCGATCACTCCGGGGCGGTCGGCGAAATGCCCCTCGATCAGGCAATGCGCGGGGGCGGCCACCGCGCCATCGCGCGCGGCGACCTGTGTCCCTGCTGGCTGCCACTGCGCGGTGGTGATAGCCAACCCCTTCACCGGCGCCCCCGCCAAGGCCGAGGAAGCCAGCGCATGGCAGGCCCCCTCGGCCATCGCCGGGCCAGCGGCGGCGGGTTTTGGCGCGGCCAGCCACAAAGGCAACAGCGCGGCGCCCGCCAGCAAGGCGATCATCCGAGATGCGCGGCCCCCAGTCATCGCCCCGGTCATCCTAGAAGCTCGCCGACAGACGCAGGCCATATTCGCGCGGTGCGCCGTAGAGCAGGTTGTTGCCGCTGCGCCCGGCCGCATACCATGTATTGCCAAGGTTGGTGCCGTAAGCCTCGACCTTCAGGTTGTCATGGGCATAGGTGATGCTGGCATTCACCAAGCCATGCGCGCCGATGCGGTCTATGGTGGGGTGATAGCTCACGTAATCCCATTCCGAACCGACATAGGAATATCCCACACGCGGTGTCAGGCTGTCGCCCGCGCCCACCGGCAGTTTGTAGGCCGCGTTGATGTTCCATGTCCATGTCGGGCTGAATGGGCCTTGGTTGCCGCCGGTGGTGGTGAAATAGGGGTAGTTATAGCACGCCACCCCGGAAGTGCCAGTGGTGCCGGCGGGCGTGCATTGCGGCGTGCTGATCCCGGCGGGCACCAGTTCGCGGTCGATGGCGGTAAAGGCGCTCAGGCTGGAATGATTATAGGCCAAGGCTCCATCCGCCGAGAAGGCCCCCAAATGCGCCTGAGCGCTGGCTTCCAATCCATAAACCTTAGCGCTGGTCAGATTGGTGACACCGTTTTGTCCAGATAAGGGGTTGGTGACATCTTCCTGAAAATTGCTGTAATTGTTGTAATAGATGCCCATCTGGGTCTTGATATGGCGGCCAAGGAAGCTGGACTTCCAGCCCGCCTCGTAATCCCAAACGGTTTCGGGAGCGAAGGTGCCGCCGGGCGGGTTGATGCCGCCATTCTTGTACCCGCGCGCCACAAAGGCATAAAGCAGATTGTCGCTGTTGGGCTTGAAGTTCAGCGCGATCTTGCCGGTGGCGCGCCCATCGCCCTCGCTACCGGTTTGCGGCGCGACATCGCAGCCAAGGCCTACAATATAGTCATGTGGGCAGTGTGCCTGAGGAACCCCCGCATAAACCCCGCCCGTACCATCCACATGGAAATGCGAATAGCGCGCCCCGGCCTCGACCCAGAATTGGTCGGACAGTCTATAGGTCGCCTGCCCGAACAGGCCGACCAGCGCCTTGTCAGTGTCGGGCTGGATATAGGTGTGGCTCACCGCGCCGCCAGCCGCCTTCAGCGTGGCGGAATCGATGCGCACATTGATCTTGTTGCGCTGGCCATAGGCGCCCAGCACATATTTGAAATTGCCGGTATCGGGCGAGATCAGGTTGATTTCTTCGCTATATTCTCGCTCGCGCACGAACTGGTTTTGCGTGGCTTGCGGGGTGGCGGCGCTGATCGGCAGGTCGGCGCCGTCGGTGTCATACAGATTGTTGATCCGCTTGTTCAGATAGCCGGTCAGCGATCGCAGGGTCAGCCCGCCCTGGGTGACATATTTCATCTCCAGACTGGTCAGCGTGGCGCGTTCGTAATTGCTCTCTGGCGAGTCATAGCTGACCGTCCAGGGCTGGCCCGTGGCGCCAGCGGCATATTGCAAAGGCGCCACCGCGATCGGCTGATAGGCATAGCCGCCGGTCTGCTTGTTGATCGCCTCTACCTTGGCCAGCGCCTGAAAACCGCCGGTCTTCCACAGCAATTGCGCGCGGCCATCATGTTCGGACAGGCGGTCTGGCGTGGTATGCGCCGTGCCCAGATCGGTGTAATAGGAATCGCGCGTGTTATCGACGCCCGCCAAACGCAGCGCCAGATTGCTGCCCAGCGGCACATTGACCGCGGCATTGGCGCCCAGATTGGTGTAGCTGCCACCCCACAGCGTCACCTCGCCGCCCAGCTTGTTCAGCTCGGGCTTTTTGGAGTTCATATAGATCGCGCCGCCGGTCGAGTTGGCGCCGACCAGTGTGCCCTGCGGCCCGCGCAGCACCTCGATGCTGTCCATGTCGTAAAACTGGCTGGACGACACGATTGGCGGCTGGAAAATGCCGTCGTAATAGGTGGATACGCCGTTGGTTACCTGCGGCGAGCCTGACGACAGACCGATGCCGCGGATGTTGACCGACTCGGTCAGGCCCGCCTTGGTGATCGTCAGGCCGGGCGAGGCGTTTTGCAGATCCAGCTGGCGCAGAACCTTCTTTTCCTCCAGCGCGCCGCCCGACAGCGCGGTGATCGCGATAGAGATGTTCTGAACGTTTTCCTTGCGGCGCTGGGCGGTCACCACGATCTCGCCGGCAGGTGCCCCGTTGGCGGCGGCAGGTGCGGCGGCGGGTGCGTCATCGGCCCATGCAGGCTGCGCGGCGGCCATGGCGGCGAGTGAAACGGCCACAAAAACGGATTTCTTGGTCATGATCCTCATCCCTATCTCCCCATTTTATGGGGTTTGCAGTGACGCGAAAGGGATTCGTCCATCCGTTTCGCTTTTGATTATGTCACATAACTATAATGTGGTATATTCGCACGTCAAGCCCCCAGCGGACGCCGGCCCGGCGCCCGGCGAAAGGAAACTTCAGTTGATATGGAAAAATGCCCCGCGACGCCGCCGCAATGGGCCAGATAGCGCCCTATTCGGCGCGGCTGATCATTTCCAGCTTGCGCAGCAATCGGACCAGCTCATGCTGTTCCTCACCCGACAGCTGCGCGCTGATACGCGCCTCGTGCTGCCTTTGCGCCTCGTTCATTTGCGCCAGCAAGCTCTGCCCCGCGCGCGACAAAAAGAGCCCGTTAAACCGCCGGTCGCTGGGCAATTGCCGCCGCTCGACATAGCCCGGCCCCGCCAGACCATCCAGCAGCGTCACCAGATTGGGCCCCTGAATTTTCAGCGCGGCGCTCAGGTCTTGCTGGGTCACCCCCTCTCGCGCGGCGATCATCGACAGCGCCGCATAATGCTGGGGCCGCAGGGCGAAAGGCTGAAAAGTCTCCAGCAGATCCTTCCAGATCGCGGCCTGGGCAAAGCGCATCCGAAAGCCGATCTTGCCCGCGATATCGCCGTCAAAAGGGCTGGGCATAAAGGTGCTGGGCAACGGCAAGGCAGCGCCGGGAATCGTCGAATTGGTCATGGCGCCCCATTGACGCCATCGCCCGCATAACGTCAACTCACCGCCGAAAGGACAAACAGATGCCGCAACCATTCATATGGCCCATCAATGCCTGGTACGTCGCCGCCCGCGCAGAGGAAGTGGGCGACAAACCGCTGGGCCGGCAGATATGCGGGGAACCTATGGTGTTCTTTCGCGCGGCGGGCGGCGCCATCCATGCGCTGGAGGATTTCTGCCCACATCGCGGCGCGCCCTTGTCGCTGGGCTTCGTGCGCGGCGAGGAACTGGTCTGCGGCTATCACGGGCTGGCGATGGGCTGCACCGGGCGCACCGCGTCGATGCCGGGGCAAAAGGTCGGCGGATTTCCGGCGATACGGCGTTTTCCGGCGGTGGAACGCTATGGCTTCATCTGGGTTTGGCCCGGAGAATTAGCGTTGGCCGACCCTGACGCCATTCCCTCACTGGCTTGGGCGGAAAGTCCCGAGTGGAACTTTGGCGGCGGCATGTTTCACGTCAAATGCGACTACCGGCTGATGATCGACAATCTGATGGACCTGACCCACGAAACCTATGTCCACGCCGGCAGCATCGGCCAAAAGGAAATCGACGAAACCCCGGTCAAAACCCGCCGCGAAGGCGACGAGATCATCACCAGCCGCTTTATGGAGGGCATCCTGCCGCCGCCGTTCTGGCAAATGGCGCTGCGCAGCTCCGGTCTGCCCGATGACCGGCCCGTGGACCGCTGGCAGATCTGCCGCTTCTCGCTGCCCAGCCATGTGATGATCGAGGTCGGCGTGGCCTTGGCGGGCCAAGGCGGATATGACGCCCCCGACAACGCCAAGGTTTCCAGCGTCGTCGTCGATTTCATCACCCCCGAAACCGAAACCAGCCACCATTATTTCTGGGGCATGGCGCGGCGGTTTAACGTCGGCGATGCCGCGCTCACCGATGCGATCCGCGAGGGCCAAGGGGCGATCTTTGCCGAGGATCTGGAGATGCTGGAACGCCAGCAGGCGAATCTTTCCGCATGGCCGGATCGGCGGCTGGTGCTGCTGAATATTGATGCCGGCGGGGCGCGCGCGCGCCAGATGATCGAGGCGGCCATCGGATGACGGACATCGTAATCGCCGTTCTGGGCGCGGGCCGCGCCGAAAGGTTCGGCGGCGGCAAGCTGGATGCCCTGTTGCACGGGCGGCCGCTGGGGCAATGGGCATTGCAGGCCGCGCTGGGACTTGGCGCGCGGGTGGTTTGGGTGGCGGGGGCGGCAGTGCCCGAATTTTTGCGCGCGCACCCCTCGCCGGTCACCATTTTGCACAATGTCGAGGGCGCCGGAATGGGCACATCCATCGCGCTGGCGGCAAACCATGCCAGCCAGCAAGGCGCTGCGCAGATGCTGCTGATGCTGGCCGACATGCCCTTTGTCGGCGAGGCGAGCTTGCGTGAATTGATCGCCACCGCGCAGGAACACGGGGCCAGCGCCTGCCTTTATCCCGACGGTACGATGGGGGCGCCGGCGTGCTTTGCTGCGCAGCATTTTGCCGTTTTGGCGCTGTTAGAGGGCGATATGGGCGCGCGAAAGCTGCTGTCAGGCGCGATTTCCGCCAAAGGCATCGCGGTTCCCCCGTCTGAACTGCGCGATATCGACACCCTCGGCGACCTGAAAACGGCACAAAACGCCCTTTAACGCGCATATTCCTGCGCGATTTGCGCCAGAATCGACACCGCCAGCGTGGACGGATCGCGCGTCGCGGGGATCAGGCCGATGTGGCCTTTCAGCGCCGCCAATTGCGCGTCATCGCAGCCCCTTGCGCGCAACCGGGCCAGCCGGTCCGCATGGGTTTTGCGGCTGCCGATGGCGCCGCAAAACAGGGCCGGCTGGCTCAGCATTTCGGCCAGCAAGGCGTCCTCCCAATCGCGATCATGGAACAGGAATACCACGGCGGTCCAAGGGTCGGACGTTACCTGTGGCGTTCTGCCGGCGTGGGTCAGGACTTGCGCGGGGACGCCCTGGTCGGCCAGCATTTCGACCTGCATCGCGCTGGGGGTAAAGCCTTCCACAATGGCGCCATAGGCCTGCGCCAGCCGCACAAAGGCCAAAAAATCCTCGCCCTGCCCAAAGGCCAGAACCCGCAGCGGCGGGGCTAGCTGGAGCGGGAAACCATCGCCATCGTGCGCGATCCCAGCCGGCGTGACATACAGGCATACCGGCTGGCGGGCCTGCAACCGCTCCACCGCTTGCGCCAACACCGCGGCGGAGGGGTGCGGGGTGAAGGCCAGATCAATCCCCCCGCCGCAGGGCAGGCGCACATCGATATAGGGCGAGCCGGCGCCAAACCGCACCTGCCGCCCCTTCCCCATCGCCAAGGCAGCTTGCGCCTCGGCGATGATCGCGCCCTCGATACAGCCGCCCGAAAACGACCCTATCGCCGCGCCCGCCGCGGTGATCGCCATTTGCGCGCCCAGGCTGCGCGACGAGGCCCCCTGAATACCGACAAGCGTCACCAAGGCGACGTCCTCGCCCTGATCCAGCCACGCCAGCGCTTGACGCAATATCGCCAAGGGCGTCGCGGCAATCATCCCGTCAAACCGCCAACATCGCCTTCACATAGTCGGGGCGCAGCGGAATGCGCCGTGCCGCTTTTCCGGTGGCATCCAGGAACGCCCCGGCGATGGCTGGCGCCGCCAGCGCGTTGGCGCTTTCGGAACCCTGCCCGTATATTTGTGCGCCGGCCTGCGGGGCCAGCACGATCTTCAGATCGGGCACTTCGGCCATGGTGAGGATCGGATAGCTCTGCCAATCGGTGCTGGTGATGGTGCCTTCGTCGAAGGTGACCTCCTCGTGCAGCGCCTCGCTGATGCCCATCAGGCAGCCGGCCTGCGCCTGCCGGCGCAGTTGCAGCGGGTTGACGACGATGCCGGGATCGGTGACCAAAATCATCCGCTCCACCTTCACCTCTCCGGTTGCGGGGACCACCGAAATATGCGCCGCGCAGGCCCAATAGCCATTATCACGCAGCATCATCGACACGCCGCGCCCGCGAACAACCGCCTCGCCCGTGGCGCTGGCATGCGGCGCTGGCGAGGGCCGGGTATCCCAGTCGGATTCGGTCCGCAGCCGTTCCAGCACCGCCTTCACGCGCGGGTCGTCGGTGTGGTCGATGCGGAATTGCAGCGCATCGCGCCCCGCCAGCGTTGCGGCCTCGCTGATCGCCACCTCACGCGGGAAGTTCTGTTGGAACTGAATCGGCGTGCGCATCGAATGGTCGCGCAGGCCGACGCCAATAGGCGATTCCTTCATGCCGATCTGATCGGTGCCGCGCCCCGTTTCGGCAACATTGGCCACCTTGCCGTATATCCATTGGTCGGCGACGCTCATCTTGGCGGTGTGGATGAACGAGGGGTTGATGGGGCTGGGCGGATCGATGGTCGGCAAGCCCGCCAGCAGCGCGCCAATCGGCCGGTCATCCTGCATCGGCGGGCCGGAGTGGGTCGCCTCATAGGTTTTGATCATGCCCGCGCCGTCCAGCCCAATGCGGATGTCCGAATACATGGTGGAGGATTGCGTGGACCACTGCATGTCATCGGTGCGCATCCATTGCACGCGCACCGGCACGCCCAGCTCGCGCGACAGCAGCACCGCCTCGTCCTCGGAGCCCGCATTGCCGCCGTTGGAGCGCCCGAAATGGCCGGGGCCGGGGTAGGTGCGGATGACGACCTGATCCTCTCCCTTGCCCAGCATCTTGGCCACCGCCATCCGCAGGAATTGGGCGTTCTGGGTATGGGTATGCACCGTCACCGATCCGTCCGCCCGTACATCAGCCAGCGACACCGTCGGGCCGATGGGGGCGTGTTTCAGATAGGGCACGAAATAGGTGGCGGCGTGGGATTTCGCGGAAGCCGCTGCAACATCGCCCTTGCTGGCGGGGCTTTTGCTGGCGGGAACCTGTCCCCAATCAGCCTTATGCTGCAAGTGATCGAGCAGCTTGTCCGAACCCGGCAGGCCCTTCCATGCGCTCCATTGGGTGTCCTCTGCGACGGCGCGCGCGGCCTGTACGGCCTGCCATTCGTCGGGGGACACCACCGCCAGCAAATTGCCCAGCCGCACCAGCCGCGCCCCCGGAAAGGCGCCCGCGTCCAGCTTGCCGGGGCTGGTCAGGGTGGAGCCCAGCGTTGCCGGGTGGATCACGCGGGCGTGCAGCATGCCGGGCAGCTTGACATCGCCGACCCAGACCGTCTCGCCCGAAACCTTGGGCTGGATGATCGGGTTCATCATCGGCTGGCCGATGACGGTGTAATCCTCGGGGCGCTTCAGCGGCGGATTGCCGGTGACCTGAACGCCGATAAAGCCGGTCAGCTCGCCCGCGACCGGGATGGTCAGGCGCAGGTCCTGGCCGGCAACGATCTCGCCATAGCGCGCGGTTTTGCCGCCGCCGCTGATCACGCCGTCATGCACCGTCACGGCGGCGCGGGGAACGCCGAAACGCAGCGCCGCCAATTCCAGCACCGCCTCGCGCGTATAGGCGGCGGCTTTGCGCATATTGGTGCTGGCGTTGCGCAGCAGGCCAAAGGTGCCGCCGCCATCGGGGGTGCGGTCTGTATCGCCCGAGACGACCGTGGTGATCGCCTCCACCGGCACCGAGAGTTCCTCCGCGACGATCTGGCGATAGGCGGTGTAGATCGAGCTTTGCCCGAAATCGCATTTGCCGGTGCGGATCAGGAAGCTGTTGTCGGCGTGGATTTCGATCCATGAGGCTGGCTTTGCGGCGTCCAAGGATGCCCCAGCCGCCCGCGCCATTTCGGGCAGCATTCCCATGGCGACGACCAACGCGCCGCCGGTGCCTAGAAATCCGCGACGGCTTAAAGAGGGCCTGCTGACTTGCGTGAGGCTGGCGCCGTAAATGTCGATGGGGCGCAGTTGGTCGGGGGCGGTGCTCATGCGCTTGCTCCTTCGGCCAGCAGTTTGGCGGCGCGGTGGACGCCGTCGCGGATCGCGGCATAGGACGCACATCGGCACAGATGCGGCGACGGCCCCGAAGTGGTCAGCGCCTCGGTGATGTCGGCGTCGGTGGGCTTGGGGTTGTGTTCCAGCAGTTCGGTGACCTTGATCATCATGCCGAATTGGCAGATCCCGCATTGCGGCACCTGTTCATCGACCCAGGCCTGTTGCACCGGATGCAGCCGCGCCGGGTCCTCCGACAAGCCTTTCTGATGTGCCCAGCGCGCGGGCAGGCCATCGACGGTGGTGACCTCCTTGCCCTCCAGCGCGGATATCGGCGTGATGCAGGCGCGCATTTCCTCGCCGTCCACCAGCACCGAACAGGCCCCGCATTGCGCCAATCCGCAGCCGAATTTGGGCGTCATCACGCTGAGTTCGTTTCGCAACACATACAGCAGCGGCGTATCGGCCGAGGCCTTCACATCGCGTTTCTGGCCATTGACGGTGATGGAGGTCATGCGCGTTTGTCCCTGCTGTAGGTTGCGAAAGCTATGATTGCCACATTGCGGCGGGCGGCGCCATTACCGGTTGATCATCTTTTGGTGGCTGGCGCCGTAACGATCACCCACCAGCGGGATCGCCGCCAGCGCCGCACCGATGGCCGCAAAATCCTCCGCGCCCAGCGTCAGCTTTGCCGCGCCCAGATTTTCCTCCAGCCGGTGCAGCTTGGTGGTGCCGGGGATGGGGCTGATCCATGGGTGCTGCGCCAGCAGCCAAGCCAGCGCGATCTGCGCCGGCGTGGCATGATGCGCCTTGGCGATATCGCCCAGCCGCGTCACCAGCGCCAGATTGGCGGCGCGGTTTTCGGGGGTAAAACGCGGCACGCTGTTGCGGAAATCTGTGGCGCCGAACTCGGTATCGGCATTGATCGTGCCGGTCAGGAACCCCTTGCCCAGCGGGCTGAAGGGCACAAAGCCGATGCCCAGCTCCGCCAGCAAGGGCAGGATTTCCTCCTCCGGCTCGCGCCAGAACAGCGAATATTCGCTTTGCAGCGCGGCGACTGGCTGCACCGCATGGGCGCGGCGGATAATGTCCACGCCCGCCTCGGACAGGCCGAAATGCTTGACCTTGCCCTCTGCGATCAGGTCCTTGACGGTGCCGGCGACGTCCTCGATGGGCACTTCGGGATCCACGCGGTGCTGGTAAAACAGATCGATGCATTCGACGCCAAGCCGTTTCAGCGATCCCTCGCAGGCGGCGCGGATATGCGCTGGCTGACTGTTCAATCCTGCGGGCGGCACGCCCTGCTGGGTGCAGGCAAAGCCGAATTTGGTGGCGATCTTCACCTCATCGCGCACCGGCGCCAAGGCCTTGCCGACCAGCATTTCGTTGGTGAAGGGGCCGTAAACCTCGGCGGTGTCGAAGAAGGTAACGCCGCGCTCCACGGCGGCGCGGATGAGCGCGATGGCCTCGCCCTCGTCCATGGCCTGTGCATAGCCAAAGCTCATCCCCATGCAGCCGAAACCGATCGCCGATACTTCGAGGCCGCCCATGCCTTCTTTACTACTGCCCAATATGCGTTTTTGCATCAGATTGCTCCTGAAAATGATCTGCCCGGGCCTCAATACCGCTTGGCGGGTCAGTTGATTAGATGATAAGATCGGCATGCAGATATAAACGGTCCTAATGAATGCAGCGCGAGCATCTCTCCGACCTGAACGCCTTCCTCACCGTGGCGGAGGAGGGCAGTTTTACCCGCGCGGCGGCGAAACTGGGCACCTCGCAATCGGCGCTCAGCCAGACGGTGCGGCGGTTGGAGGCGCGGCTGGGGGTGCGTTTGCTGGCGCGCACCACCCGCAGCCTGTCCCCCACCGAGGCCGGTGAGCGTTTGCTGGCCGCCCTGCGCCCCGCGATGGAGGACATTGCGGCGGGCCTCGCCTCCGCCACCGCGCTGCGTGAAAAGCCATCGGGCACCATCCGCCTGACCAGCAGCGAACATGCCGCGCACACCATCCTGTGGCCCGCGCTGGAACGCCTGCTGCCGCAATATCCCGACATCAAGGTGGAGGTCAGCGTCGATTCCGGTTTTGCTGACATCGTGGCGGAGCGTTTCGATGCCGGCATCCGTCTGGGCGAATCCATCGCCAAGGACATGATCGCGGTGCGGATCGGCCCGGACCTTTGCATGGCGGCGGTGGCATCGCCGGCCTATCTGGCGCGGATGGGCACGCCCCTCACCCCGCATGATCTGGCCCAGCATGATTGCATCAACCTGCGCCAAACCACCCGCGGCGGGCTGTATGCGTGGGAGTTCGAGAAGGACGGGCGCGAGCTGAACGTGCGCGTCGAAGGGCGGCTGACCCTCAACAACATGGGGCTGATCCGCAAGGCGGCGGTGGCGGGGATGGGGCTGGCGATGGGTATGGATGACCATATGCAGCGCGAAATCGCCAGCGGGCAACTGGTGCGCGTGCTGGAGGATTGGTGCCCGCCCTTTGCCGGCTATCACCTCTATTACCCCAGCCGCCGCCAGCCGAGCCCCGCCTTTTCGCTGCTGGTGGAGGCGCTGCGCCACCCGCCGCGTTAATTGGCGCCGGCGCGAGTAGCGGCGAAGTCCAGCCTTGCGGTATAGGGGTCCTCTGCGTGGGCCGCGCCGGCGGCGTCGATGACTTGCACCGTGGTGTCATTGGGCGTGGCGGTTGGCCAAGCGGCATCGGGCTGGCCGGTCTTGGCGAAATTCACCCACAGCCGGTGGGTCAGCGTGGCCACCGCCTGTTCGCCCGCCACCGCAGGCTGCACTTTGCGCGCCGCCAGAGTGTCCATCACATAGGGGATCTCGCTGGCATGGGGCGCCCCGCCCAGCTTGGCCGCGTATGGCCCGGTGCTATAGGCAAAGCGGTAGAGCCACACCTTCTGCTGGCCGGCGAGGGCACGGGCCACGGCGCGCGCCGGTTCGATCATGCGGGCGTCGGCACTGGTTGCGGTGGCGACGATCAGGCCGTCGGTGGTGCCGGCGGGGTCGTATAGTTTGCGCGCGGCGGCTTCATCGGCGCCGAACCCGGCGAAAATCTTCGCCTTGTCTGTGACAAAGGGAAAGCCATCGGCGGAATTGGTGCCGATGATCACCGGCACATGCGCGTCCAGTCCTGCGGCGGCGGCCTCCAACGGGCTTCCGAGGATCGTGCGGCCATCGACCATCGGGCCGGAATATCCAGATTGCCCCATCGTGCCCATTTGCAGATTACCGGTCACCTGCGCCTCTGGCAGGGCGCGCAATTGGTCGGCGGTCAGCCCCGGCGCGAAGGCCGCCCCAGCCCGCGCCGCACCCGCCAACGTAGGCATCGGCAAAGTGCCCGCACGCCCGCCGCCGCTCTCGACAATCGCCTGCGCGAACAACCCGCGTGCCAAGGGGGATTGGAGCAACATATGTACCGACATGCCGCCGGCGCTCTCGCCGAACACCGTGACATGCGAAGGATCACCGCCGAATACGGCAATGTTGGCCTGCACCCATTTCAGCGCCGCGATCTGGTCGAGGAAGCCGAAATTGCCGCCGCCCCCTTCGCCCGCCAGCGCCGGATGCGCGAAAAACCCATATCGCCCCAGCCGGTAATTGAGGCTGACAAACACCACCCCGTCGCGCGCGAATTGGGCGCCCGAATAAACGCCGGGGCTGGAGCCGCCATTCACAAATCCGCCGCCGTGGATCCACACCATCACCGGCAGCTTGGCGCCCGGCGCCGCCACCTTCGGCTGCCAGACGTTGAGATAGAGGCAGTCCTCGGCAGGAGTGGTTTCCAGCGGCGCGGCGTCGGGCGGAAAGATCGCCTGCGCGCAGTCATGGGCAAAGCTGGTGGCGGCGCGCACGCCCACCCATGCCGCCGGGGCCTGCGGCGCGCGCCAGCGGTTTTCGCCCAAGGGCGGCGCGGCATAGGGGATGCCCTTGAAGGCAGTAACGCCCGCCTCGCTCACCCCGCTGACTGCGCCCATTTGGGTTTGCACCTGCTGCGCACCCGCCGTTTGGGCGGATAACAGCAGGGCGGCGGTCAGCGCGGCGAGCTTCTTCATCGGGTCAATCCTTCCAATTGCGTGCGCCTAGATGCGCGGTCACAGGCGCGCCAAGATGGCCGGCATCCTCGCCCAAGGCAAAGGCATAATCGCCCGCCGCCAGCGACCAACCGCCATTTTTCCAATCCGCCAACAGGCGCGGATCGATGGTGAGGCTGAGCTTCTGGCTGGCCCCTGGCGCGAGATCAACCCGCTGGAACCCGACCAGACGCTGCTTGGCCGCGCCGTTGCGGCTGACAAGATAGACCTGCGCCACGGTGGCGCCGGCCTTCGCCCCGGTGTTGGCGACTGTCAGGCTGGCATGCAGGCCTGTTACCTTCAGGTCGCTTGCCGCAAAGCGGGTATAGCTGAGGCCATAACCGAACGGGAACAAGGGCTTGGCCTGCGTTCTTGCGAACCAGCGGTAACCGACGTCCGACCCCTCGATGTTGTAATTGGTGGTCAGCTTGGTGTCGGGGGTTGGCGGATCACCGCCGAAATTGGGCTCCAGCACATCGTAACCGTCGATGGCGTGACGCGGCAATTGCTCCGTGCTGGCCGGGAAGGTCACCGGCAGATGGCCCGATGGGTTGGTCTGGCCGAACAATACGCTGGCGATGGCCTCACCGCCGCGCGCGCCGGGGTACCATGCCTCCAGCACCGCCGGCACCTTGCCCAGCCAAGGCATGGTCACCGGGTTGCCGGTTTCCAGCACCACGATGACATGCGGGTTGGCCTCCGCCACGGCGGCGATCAGCGCGTCTTGGCCCTCTGGCAGGGTGAGGTCGGCCTGATCTAGGCCCTCGGTTGCCCATTTGGTGGCGAAGATGATCACCACATCGGCCTTCTTGGCCTGCATCACCGCATCGGCGACTTCATAGCCGCTGCGATAGGTAACGCTGGCGGAAGGCGCCATGTCACTGATCGCCTTCAGCGGTGCAGAGCGATGATAAGCCTGTGTCATCAGCGCCGCGAAGGGCCCGTCCTCGCCCACCGGGATCGACACTGCGGGGCCGTCGGCGCCCTGCACCTGGCTGGAGCCCGCGCCCGACATCACGCCCCGGTTGGCAAAGCCGCCGATTACCACAATCCGCTTGGCACTGGCCGCCAAGGGCAGCACGCCGCCGTCATTCTTCAACAGCACGATGCCCTGCTTGGCGGCCTCCAGAGCCACCTCGCCGTCCGCCTTGAAATCGATCGCGCCGCCCGGCTGCACCGGGTGCGTATCGACGCCCTGCGCGTAAATCGCGGTCAGAACACGGGTGTTCATCTCATCGAGATGCTGGGCAAGCCCCGCGTCCTTGGCAGCGGCATCGCCCAAGGTTTTGCCCAGAAACACCGCCGGGTCCAGTTGAGCGCCCGATTGCTGATCCAGCCCGTGCAACGCCGCCTGCATCCCCGGCACCGCGCCCCAATCGGACATCACAAAGCCGTCCCAGCGCCAATCATGTTTCAGCACTGTGTTCAGCAGCCAGTCGCTGTCGCAGGCGTGCTGGCCGTTGACCATGTTATAGGCACACATGGCGCTGCCCGGATGGCCCTTTTCGATGCCGATTTCGAACGCCAGCAGGTCGCTTTCACGCGCGGCGGGTTCGGCAATTTGCACATCGACGAATTTGCGCGCCGTTTCCTGCCCGTTCAGCGCGAAATGCTTGATGGTGGAGATGATGTGGTTCGATTGAATGCCATTGATCGCCGCGCCCACCAGTGTTCCGGTCAGCAGGGGGTCCTCGGACAGATATTCAAACGTGCGCCCATTGCGCGGGTCGCGGGTCAGATTGGCGCCGCCCGCCAGCATCACGTTAAAGCCCTTGGCCCGCGCCTCGCCGCCGATCATCGCGCCGCCGCGGTATAGCAGATCCGGGTTCCAGCTGGCCGCCTGCGCTATGCCCGATGGCATGGCGGTGGCGCCGTCATGCCGCAAACCGCCCACCCACGCCACGCCCAGCGAGGCATCGGTTTCCTTCAGCGCCGGAATGTCCAGACGCGGCACCCCCGGCACATAGCCCGCACCCACCACCGCGTCCGCCGGGATCACCGTACCCGCCACAAAAGGCAGCGGCATGATGCCATTGGTCAGCACCACTTTTTCGTCGGGCGTCATTTTGGCGACCGTCGCCTCGGCCCTGACCTGTGCCGCAGCGGGCGTGTCGGGCGCTTCGGCCATGGCCGGCGTGGCCGCCCAGCTTGCCACCAAAGAACTGGCCGCAATCGACCATAAGGCGCGTGTGCGTAGTTTCATGATCATCTCACCTGAATTTTATATCAAAAAATAGGGCGGATGCTGGCGATCCAGCATCCGCCCCCTGTGTTCAGCCGATCCGGCCATGTGGCATCAGAACTTCATCCCGGCGCGCAGGCCAAAGGTGCGCGGGTCACCCAAGGCCGTCACCGCGCCAAAGGTGTTCACACCGTTGACGGTGATGAAATTCTCCAGATTCTTGGCATAGGCCTGCACATACCAATGATCGCCCGGGGCCTTGTAGGTCAGGCTGATGTCGGTGGTGGTGTGGCTGGGGATACGATATTGGACCGGAGTGCTGTAAAATGCGGTCACCACATAGCTCGACATCAGCTTGGTGCCGATAACGGCATCAAACTTACCTTCGCCTGCCGGGATCGTCAGATCATATGCAGAGCGCAGGGTTTGCGTTGGCGAGTGATCCAGCTTTTTGCCGGTCCATTCATCATTACACGTCAGCGTCCCCGTTACATAGGCTGCGCAATAATCGGTGTAATGGGCATCCAGCAGGTCTAGGCCCAAAGTCAGCCGGTTGTAATGGTTCGGCTGAACGATGCCTTCCAGTTCCAGGCCCTTGACCGAGGCCTTACCCGCATTGGTGGTGACCAACGAAGGCGCACCCTGCACTTCCACCGCGCCCGAAAGCTGCATATTGGTATAGTTATAGTAGAAAGCCGAAGCGTTCAGGTGGATCTTGTTGTCGGCGAAGTGACCCTTATAACCGATCTCATAGGCGGTAAGAGTTTCAGGCTTGTAGTAGATGGACTGTGTGTCACCGTACTTCAGCGGGTTGGTTGCGGCATTGAATGGCAGTGCCGGATTGACCAGTGTTGAATAATCACAACGTTCACCCTGCGAGGTCACCAGCGACTGGCCAGCGCCGCCTGTCGAGCAGCCATCGCCGAACCCGCCCGACTTATAACCCGAAGAAACCGTGGCATAAGCAAGGCCCGTGGGGATATCGGCATCAATTCCGCCGCGCCATGTCACCTTGGTGGAGGAGATGCTGGCGTCGTTGACATAGTTGGGATAGCCCGCTGATGCAGCACCGCCAACAGTGGCTTCCGACACCGTATGGCCATAGCGATACTTGTAATCACTGGTATAGCGCACGCCAGCGGTCAGGCGCACCTTATCAACGACTTTGTAGGTGGCTTGTGTGAAGGCGCCCTTGGTGCGGTTGATCACAGGGTTCTGCGGGAAGCCATAGACATAACCCGGGCCGCCTGGAGTCTGGTTCAGCAAGCCAAACAGATACAGCGCGATATCTTCATGCTCGTGGAACATGTACAGGCCGGCCTGCACCTTCAGCGGACCACTGCCATTCGTCGCCACGCGGAACTCATCCGAGAACTGCTGATACTTACCGTTGAATGAAGCGGCAAAATCAAACGGCGCACCAAGGTAATAACCCTGACTGTCGTTGCGCGCAAAGTGGCGGTAGGACGCGATGTTGGTCGCGGTGAGGAAGCCCATATTGTAGTTTATTTCGCTCTCAAGCGAATAAGCCTTTTCGTTGGTCCCCTCAATTTTCGAACCATTATTTCCCAGAACGCCAGGTTCCACGGCCTGAGTCGATCCGCGCGTCAGTTCGTTCGCAGCCGAATTGCCCAGCCATACTGGCTTTACGCCATTGGCACCCGTTCCGCTGTAGAAATTCGTCACCGGAACCTGATCATAGTTTGCAAGCTGCATACCCTTGATGCTGGCGTAATCGCCGCGCAGCAAAATGTTGAAGTTGCTGCTCGGTTCGATCAACACTTGCCCACGAATAGCAGCATTTTCACGCTGAGGCTGTGCGGGTGCTGTGTCGCCAGCCATAGGTTTTACATAATTGTCGTGCTTGTCATACGAACCTGAAATGCGCAAAGCGGCGATTGAACTGATCGGCAAATTGACCATCGCATCAGCGTTATAGGCACCATAATTGCCCGCGCCGACGTTGACGGCCTCTTCGGTTGCGCCCAGCTTGGGCTTGTTGGTCAGCACATTGACCACACCCGCGGTGGTGTTGCGTCCATACAGCGTGCCCTGCGGACCGCGCAGCACCTCGACCCGCGATACGTCAAAGAAGCTGACGTCCGCTGCCTGTGTACGGGCGATATACACACCATCGAGCATGAAGGCCGCCGACGGATCACCCTTTTCAGTTTGATCAGTACTGGTGACACCACGAATAGTGATCTGCAAACCATCGGTGTGGTCAATCGAGATCGATGGCGCCACTGCGCTTAATGCGCCTGGGCCAGAAACGCCCGCGCTGCGCAGCGCATCGCCCGACACAGCCGACATCGAAATCGGCGTTCTGGAAAGCGTGGACTGAACATGCTGCGCCGTCACCACAATCTCGCCGGGTACGGAACTGTCCGCCGCAGCAGGTGCCGATTGCGCGTTCGCTGATGAAGAAAGAACGATCAACGTGGCGACGCTCGCCAGCAAAGCATGTTTCATTAGACATCCTCCCACAATGATCCGGGAATTGAGTTTCCTCGGCATCAATCGATTGGGGGATTGACCGATTCTGTCAGCGCTGTCAAGACAGCGATGTCAAGATTGCGCTGTCATACTTTTCCCTATACCTCGTCTGCCTGTCCCCCTCCGTCCTAGACCGAGCCATGCCCCAACATTCTGATCCGTTCGCTCTGCAAAACGACAGCTTAACCGCGGGCACGCCTGCGCCGCGCAGGGTTGCGACCATGTCTGACGTCGCCCAACTGGCCGGGGTGTCGCTGAAAAGCGTGTCGCGCGTGGTCAACAACGAGGCGCATATTTCGGCCAAGCTGCGCACCCGCGTCGAGGGCGCCATCCAGCAGCTGGATTACGTGCCTGACACCGCCGCGCGGTCGCTGGCCGGCGCCCGCAGCTTTACGCTGGGGGTGTTCTTTGACAATTCCAGCCCCAATTACACCATGAAGGTGGTCGCGGGGGTTTACGCGGCCTGTATCGAACACAAATACCACCTGCGCATCGACAATATCGACACCTACGCCGCCCCCGATGTTCTGGAGGGCCAGCTAGACCAAATCCTGCGCCACAGCCGCGTCGATGGCTTGGTGCTGACCCCGCCGATCACCGATAATGCGCAGGTTCTGGACTATCTAGAGGCGCGCGGGGTCGCCTATACCCGGATCAGCCCCACCCTGACGCCAGAGCGCTCTGCCCACACATGGGTCGACAATGCCGCCGCTGGCGCGCAAATCGCCGAATATCTGTGGGCGCGCGGGCATCGGCGCTTTGGCTTGGCGTCGGGCCATGTCAACCACGGTGACGGCGCTCAGCGGTGTCAGGGCTTTGTGGATCGGCTGCGGCAATTTGACCCGAATGTGGTTATTATCGAGGCCTATGGCAGCTTTTTGTTCGAAAATGGCATCGCGGCCGGCCACGAATTGCTGGGGGCAAAACGCCGCCCCACCGCCATCTTCGCCGCCAACGACGATAGCGCCGCCGGGGTGATGGTTGCCGCGCGCGAATTGGGGCTGGAAATCCCGCTCGATGTGTCAATTGTCGGCTTCGATGACAGCTGGGTGGCGAAGTCGGTGTGGCCCTACCTCACCACCATCCACCAGCCGATCGAGGCCATGGCCAAGGCCGCCGCCAGCATGCTGCTGGACCGCGACAAGCTGGCAAGCAAACATGCCGAAAAACTGGATTACACCCTGATTGAGCGCGATTCTGTGGCGGATGCGCCTTGAGGGTGGGGCTGCGCGCAGCGGCGCTGGCGGTTCTGTGCTCGGCCGGCGCGGGCCATGCCGCCCCCCTTGCCCAGTCCCACCCCCGCCTGTTCGTACTCACCGACATTGGCAATGAACCTGACGACCAGATGTCGCTGGTGCGCCTGCTGCTCTATTCCAACGAGATCGATGTCGAGGGGATCGGCGCGGTCACCTCGGTCTGGCAGCCGCATAAGGTCAGCCCAGAGATCGCGCAGGGCGTGATCGCCGCCTATGCCAAGGTGGTGCCCAAATTGCGCCTGCACGCAGGCGGCTGGCCCGATGCGGCGGCGCTGTCGGCCAAAGTCACCAGCGGCGTGGGCGATTACGGACTGGCGGCGATCGATGCGGACCACCCCTCGGCTGCCGCGCTGGCCTTGTTGGCGGCTGCACAGCGGCCAGACCCGCGCCCACTGTGGATCAGCCTGTGGGGCGGCGCCAACACGCTGGCCGAGACTTTGGCCCATACGCGCAAGACCCTGCCGCCCGCCGAAATGGCCGCGCTGATCGCCCATCTGAGGGTTTATGCCATCAGCGACCAGGACGACGCGGGGGTGTGGGTGCGCCGCGAATTCCCCGCATTGTTCTGGATCGGCAGCCCCTCCACCCAGGACGGCGCCGAATATGCCCGCGCCACATGGACGGGCATTTCGGGCGACGCCTATTACCGCAATGGCGACGGCGCCGATTTCACCCCCGTCACCAACGCTTGGCTGGACAAAAACATCCGCAGCAAAGGCCCGCTGGGCGCCACCTATCCGCGTTTCAAGTTCATCATGGAGGGCGATACCCCGTCCTACCTCGGCCTGATCCCCAATGGGTTGCAGAGCGGCGATCACCCCAATTGGGGCGGATGGGGCGGGCGTTATCTGCTGCGCAAGCCCAACGGCGAGGGGCATGCGATCTGGACACAGGGCGGCGACAGCTTCTTTCGCGTTACCTCGGCGGACACGGTGGCGGGGCGTGTATCGGATCAGGCGACGATCTGGCGCTGGCGGCAGGCGTTCCAGAATGATTTTGCCGCGCGGATGGATTGGACGGTGCAGCCCTACGCCGGCGCCAATCACCCGCCGGTGGTGGTAGTGGACGGTCGGCCCGCTGACACACCCCTCACCTATCGTCTGCACACCGGGCAGAGCGTCACCCTTGATGCATCGGCCAGCCATGATCCGGATGGCAACCAGCTCACCTACCACTGGTTCGCCTATGGCGAGGCGGGGTTTGACGGCACCGCGCCCAATGCCGATGTCACCATCTCCGGCGCCGACACCGCACGCCCCACCCTCACCGCCGCCCACCGCTGCGCCAAGGCGTGGATGGATATCCCCGACCTCACCTGCCCGGCCACGCGGCAGGCGCATGTCATTCTGGCGGTGACCGATGACGGTTCGCCGCCGCTCACCCGCTATGCCCGCATTATCATCGAGGTTCATGATGACCGCTAATATCCTGCCCGTCTCGCGCCGCGATGCCCTCACCCTCGCCGGGATGGCGGTGGCCAGCGCCGCCCTGCCCGCCGCCGCGCGCGCCGCCACAGGCGCAGATGGCGCCATCTGGCGCAGCACCACCGCCAGCGCGCCTTGGGCGCCGCGCGCAGTGCCCGCCCTCACCGCTCTGCCCGCCGACCCCTTCGCGCAGGACGCCATGATTGATCTGGCGAACCCGCGCCAGACCATCGCCGGCTTTGGCGGGGCCTTCACCGAAAAGGGCTGGCAAGCACTGAGCCTGCTGCCCGAAGCCGCCCGCGCAGAGGCCCTGTCCGTGCTGTTCGGCGACGATGGCTGCGCCTTCAGCCTGTGCCGCACCCCCATCGGCGCCAACGACATCTCACGCGGGTGGTATTCCTATGACGAGACGCCGGGCGATTTCGCGTTGGACCATTTCAGCATCGCGAACGACCGCGAAACGCTGATCCCCTTCATCCACGCCGCACAAAGCCATCGGCCCGATTTGCGGCTCTGGGCCTCGCCTTGGTCGCCGCCAACGTGGATGAAGAAAGGCGGCCATTACGCGCAGGCCCCCGCTTGGCCGGGGAGGCCCGCGAACGGTATCCGCCCCGATCAATCGGGTAAGGAAGGCACCGACAGCTTCATTCAGGAAGACCGCTATTTCGACGCCTACGCCCGCTATTTCCGCCGCTATGTCGAGGAATACGCGAAGGCCGGCATCAAAATCGACACGGTAATGCCGCAAAATGAATTCAATTCCGCCCAGCCCTTCCCGTCCTGCACATGGACACCCGAGGGCTTGGCGCGCTTCCTGCCATTCCTCGGCCGCGAGATGGACGCGGTCGGCACCAAGGTGTTCTTTGGCACGCTGGAACGCGGCAATGCGGATCTGTTCAGCCGCGTCATGGCCGACCCCAAAGCCGCCGCCGTGGTCAAAGGCATCGGCGTGCAATGGGCCGGCAAGGGCGCCCTCACCCTCATCCGCGCGCGCTTCCCCGATATCGAACTATGGGCCAGCGAACAGGAATGCGGGATCGGTACCAATGACTGGCACTATGCCCGCTACGGCTGGGGCCTGATGAAGCGCTACTTTGAGGCCGGCGCCACCGCGTGGGATTACTGGAACATGGTCATGCCAGAGGGCGGCATGAGCGGCTGGGGTTGGCCGCAGAACAGCCTGGTGGTGGTTAACCCCGTCACCCGCCGCCACCGCCTGACCCCCGATTACTGGCTAATGCGCCACATCGCCGGCATGGTGCGGCCCGGCGCGAGGGCGCTGGCGGTGCCCAGCTTCTTGGGCTTTGAGGACCAGATCGCTTTTCGCAACCCCGATGGCTCGCTGGTACTGGTGGCGAATAACGGGCTGAGTACGCCGCAACAGGTGCGCTATGCCGTGGGGGCGAAACTGCTGACGCTGGAATTGCCGGCGGATTCGCTGAATACGCTGGTGATCCCGGCGGCAGAACTGGCGTGATGTCCCCGCACCGCGTCGCGCTTGTTGGTTTCGGCCTTGCCGGCAAGGCATTCCACGCGCCGCTGATCGCCGCAACACCGGGGCTGGAGCTGGCCGCCATTGTCACCAGCCGGGAGGAGGAAGTACGGGCGCTGTATCCTCACACCGCCGTAGGGCGTTCCTATGCAGAGTTGCTGGCCGATCCATCGATCGCACTGGTGGTGCTGGCCACCCCCGATCACCTGCATGCCGAACACGCCGTGGCCGCGATCGAAGCCGGCAAGCATCTGGTGATCGACAAGCCCCTCACCCCTGCGCTGGCCGAGGCGCGGCGCGTGGCCGAGCACGCAAGGCTGCGCGGCACGATGCTGTCGGTGTTCCACAACCGGCGCTGGGATGGCGATTTCCTGACGCTGCGCGATCTGGTTGCCAAAGGTCAGATGGGGGAAATTATTGAATACGACAGCCATTTTGACCGGCTGAAACCCGGCATCACCCATCGCTGGAAAGACCAACGTGACGGGGGTGTCTGGCAGGATCTGGGGCCGCATCTGGTCGATCAGGCGTTGGTGCTGTTTGGGCGCCCCTTGGCGGTCAGCGCGGATCTGGCGGTCCTCAAGCCCGGACGGCCAAAATCGGAAAAACTGGCGGCGGACTACGCCTGTGTGACGTTGCGCTATCCCGCCGCCCGCGTGAGGCTGCACATGTCGCAAACACGCGCCGATCATGGTTTGCGGCTGTCGGTGCATGGCACAAAGGCCAGCTTCACCAAACATGGCCTCGACACCCAAGAGGAGCAATCCAAGGCCGGGATGGTGCCCGGCGATCCGCAATGGGGGGTGGACCCGCAGCCCGGTCAATTGACGCAGGCCGGCGCCGCGGGCTCATCCCGCGTTGAGGCGATGCGCGGGGATTATGGCGCCTATTATCGCGGGTTCGCGGCGGCGCTGTCGGATAAAACGCCCCCGCCGGTCACAGCCGAAGAGGCGCTGGCGGTGATGGAGGTGATCGAGGCCGGCCTGACTTCCCACGCAGAGCGGCGCGAGATCAGCATGACTGACGGCTAGCGGCATAGGGATCGCGGGTCCTATCGCGAAACTGCACATTTACAGGGCACTTTGGTTTGGCGTAGCCATGTGCTAGACGCCGTTTATGCGCGCGATTGCTTATGTTTATGCCCTTGGTTTGCTGGTCGCAGGCGCGGCCCCCGCTTTCGGCCAAACCTCAGTCGTCAACGACAGTTTCTCTGGCAGTTCCGCCAGCCAAGTGTGGCAAGTCTATGGCGGTGCCTGCCTCACGGCGGGCAGCGGGGCTGGCTCGATTCCGGCCTGCGCTTCGGGTACGGATGGGGGCTTGACCGGCAACGCGCCTGACGCATCTGGCAATGGCGCCTTGCGGCTGACGCAGGCGGTCGGGACCGCCGCGGGCGGAATCATTTCCGCCAGCTCGTTCCCCAGTTCGGGGGGCTTCACCGCCACTTTCACCGAGTACAGCTATGGCGGCAACGGCGCCGATGGCATTGCCTTCATCCTGCTGGATGCCAGCAAGGGGATGCCGTCGGCGCTGGGAGCTGGCGGGGGAGCGCTCGGTTATGCCGGGATTACGGGCGGCTATGTGGCCGTGGGTATCGATGAATATGGCAACTGGAACGCATCTGGTTGCGGCGGCGGTGGCTGTTCGGGAGGGGCGGCTTCGGGCAATTCCGGGGTTGCGATCCGCGGCTCTACGGCAAACACCGAAACGCTGCTGAGCACTACGACAGGCAGCATGTCGCTGTGGTCGAATGTATCCACCCGCAGCGCCGCCACATCGCACACATTCACCATCACCATGACAGCCGCCGGGATGATGAGCGTGGTCAAGGACGGGACAACGGTGCTCTCTGGCGTCAATGTCTACGGTCAGTCCGGGGCCGTGCCGGCTAATTTCCGCATCGCCATCACGGCCAGCACCGGCGGCCTCAACAATATTCACGAAATCACCGGGATCAGCGCCACGTCCACCAGTTCATCCAATTTGGTGACCGCCAAGACCTCGACGGTGATATCAGACCCGGTCAACGGCACCACCAACCCCAAGGCGATACCCGGCGCCAGGTTGCGCTATTGCGTTCAGGTGACCAACCCGGTCGGCAACCCCACGGCCACCTCGATCGTTGTGACCGACCCGATATCCAGCCTGCCGGTCACTTTTGTCGCAGGCAGCATCTATCTGGGCGGCACGGTCACCGGCGGGGTTTGCAACTGGAACGGCACCAGCGGGGGCACCTATTCCGCTGGCACGGTCAGCGGAACAATTGCCTCGCTGGCGGCGGGGGCCACGGCCACGCTCTATTTCGACGCGACGGTGAACTGAAACATCAGCGGAACGGCGGCTCGTCAAAGGCGCGCAGTTTGCGGCTGTGCAGGCGGGCGCCCTCGGCGCGCAGCAGGTCGCAGGCGGTGGTGCCGATCTTCAGATGCGCGGCGATAGCTTCTTCGTAGAAACGGTTGGCCTGGCCGGGCAGCTTGATTTCGCCGTGCAGCGGCTTGTCGGACACGCAGAGCAAGGTGCCATAGGGCACCCGGAACCGGTATCCCTGCGCGGCGATGGTGGCGCTTTCCATATCGATACCGACCGCGCGGGACAGCGACAGACGGCGCGCGGAATGGGTGTAGCGCAGTTCCCAATTGCGATCATCGGTGGTGACGACGGTGCCGGTACGCATGCGCTTTTTCAGGTTCGCGCCGGTCTCGCCACTGACGATTTCGGCGGCCTTGGCCAGCGCCAATTGCACCTCTGCGATGGCGGGGATGGGGATTTCGGGCGGCAGCACCGGGTCCAGAACGTGGTCATCACGCAGATAGGCATGGGCCAGCACATAATCGCCGATCCGCTGCGTATCGCGCAGGCCGCCACAATGGCCGATCATCAGCCAAGCCTCTGGCCGCAGCACCGCGAGGTGGTCACAGATGGTCTTGGCGTTGGACGGGCCGACGCCGATATTGACGAGGCTGATGCCGCTGCGATCCGGGCGGGTCAGGTGATAGGCGGGCATTTGGTGGCGGCGCCACGCGGTGTCGGACAGCAGTTCGCGCGCGTTATCCACAGGTTTGTCCAGCAGTAATCCACCGGCGCCCGACAGCGTGGTGTAGTCGTTCTGCCCCAACTGCGCGCCCGCCCAATCAACAAATTCATCGACATAGCGGTGATAGTTGGTGAACAGGATGAAGCGCTGGAAGTTCTCTGGCGCGGTGCCGGTGTAATGGGCGAGGCGCGCAAGGCTGAAATCGGTGCGCAGCCCATCGAACAGCGCCAGCGGCAGATCCGCATCCACCATCGGGATATGCAGGCCGTCGGACAGCTCATCGCCGATCGCGGCAAGTTCGGTGGTGGGGAAATGCTGCGCCAGCTCCACCGGCCGCACCTGCCCCAGCCCGGCGCCTCCATCCAGCACATAGGGGAACGGGATTGCCTGATCGGACCTGCCGACGCTGATCTCCACCGCGTAATCGGCCATGATCAGGCGCAGTTGTTCGACCAGATAATCGGCGAACAGGCGCGGGCGGGTGACCGATACTGCATAGCTGCCAGGCTGGCTCAGCTTGCCGAAGGCGCGGGTGACATCGGGGCGGGTTTCGGCGCCGGCATAGGTCAGGCGCAGCTCGGGATAGCACCAATCGCGGCGCTCGGTGCGCTCAGCGGGGGGCAAGGTCCCGTCTGCGGCATAGGCGGCGATGTCCGCGCGCAGGCAAGCTACGGCTTCGTCATGGATGCGGGTAAGTTCGGCGATCAGTGTGGCGATTTGTGTCATCGCCGTAGTCTAACCGGGCGTCGGCATAATGCAAATCGGCGTTAGTCTTTTACCACCCGCGCGCATCGCACGCCCACCAAAGTCAATCCACCCGCCAGCACCAACAACCCGCCGACCAACGCGCCATGCCCCGCATCTGCCAGCAATTTGGCCAGCGTCGGCGTGACCCCGCCCCCCAGCAACCCGCCCAGATTAAACGCCATCGAAATGCCGGAATAGCGCAGCCGCACCGGAAACAGCGAGGGCAACCAGCTGCCCAGCGGGCCATAGACCAGCCCCATCACAAACAGCGCGCTCGCCAGCGTGGCGAACACCACCCACAACGAGCCCGCCGCCAGCCCCGCGCCGAATATCAGCCCCACCGCGATGGTGAGCCCCGCGCCCCAGCTCAGCACATGGTCCGGGGCGCGCCTGTCCGCCCAGATCGCCGCGACGACGATGCCGCCGGCCAAAAATAGGTTCGCCGCCAGTTGCAGCCCCAGAAACGCCGCCCGGGGATGGTGCAGCGGGCCCGTCCCCTGCGCCAAGGCATAGGCGGTGGCGAGGTAGAACAGCGCGAAACAGGCCACCACCCCCGCGCCGCCCGCCAGCAATGCCCCTGCGTGGCCGCGCAGAACCTCGGCCAGCGGCACGTCATGCGGGGGTTGTTTCGCCAATGCCTCGCGAAAGGCGGGGGTTTCGGCGATCCGCAGCCGCACCCACAGGCCCACGCCCACCAAAACGGCGCTGACGAGGAACGGAATGCGCCAGCCCCATGCGATGAACTGCGGCGGGGTGAGCCACAAGCCCAGCGCCAGAAACAAGCCATTGGCCGCAAGGAACCCAATCGGCGCGCCCAATTGCGGCGCCGCCCCAAAGCGCGAACGCCAGCCCGGCGGCGCATACTCCACCGCCAGCAAGGCCGCCCCGCCCCATTCCCCGCCCAAACCAAATCCCTGCCCAAAGCGCAACACACACAGCAAAGCCGGGGCGACAGCGCCCGCCGCCGCGTATGATGGCAAGAATGCGATCGCCAGCGTCGATCCGCCCATCAGCAGCAAGGATGCCACAAGCGTGCTTTTGCGCCCCACCCTGTCGCCGAAATGGCCAAAGGCAATTGCCCCCAAAGGCCGCGCGACAAAGGCCAGTCCGAACACCATAAAGGCGCTGATCACTTGGGCGGTGGGGGATGCCTTTGGGAAAAACAGCGGGCCGAATACCAGCGCGGTGGCGGTGGCAAAAACATAGAAGTCGTAAAACTCGACCGTGGTGCCGACCAAGGCTGCGGTAAGAATGCGCGAATTTGCGCGCAATGGGTGAGGCTCTGTCATGGCGGCGCTGCTTGCCGTTTGCGGCGCGTGCGTCAATGCTAATTCGGAAAACCGGTTCGTTTAAACGGTTGCGAAACCGCGCCGAAAAACTTCCAACTGCGCCTCGAACGCGCGGGCAAAGGCGGGCCGCACCTCGCCGCGCGCGACATAGGCGGCCAATGTGGGAAATTCCGCCAGCAAGGCCGATCCGTTCAACCGGCGCAGAACCGACACCATCAGCAAATCGCCCGCACTGAATGCCCCATCGAGCCAATCGGCGCCGCCTAACCAGTTGGTCAAACCGCCCAGCCTAAGGCGAACGCGGTCCTCCAGCATGGGCAGCCGCGCCTCGAACCAAGGCTTGTCGCGCTCGGTGAGGATGGCTTGGCCGCGTTCGGCAATCGGCGGTTCGACGGTATTCAACGCGGCGAACATCCACGCGATGGCGCGCGAACGCGGCTGCGGCGCGTCAGGCAACAACCCGGCGCGGGTCTGCGCGATATGCAGCACGATTGCCCCTGATTCGAACAGGATCAGATCGCCGTCCTCATATGTCGGGATTTGGCCAAAGGGGTGCCGCGCAAGATGTGCGGGTTCCTTCATTCGGGCGAAGGAAACAAGGCGAACCTCGTAAGGCGCCCCCACCTCCTCCAATGCCCAGCGCACGCGCATGTCGCGCGCCAGCCCTCTGCCCCCATCGGGAGAATTGGCAAAAACGGTAATCGTGGGGGTCATCGGCAGCCTCCTGATGGCGCAATGTGCCCCATCCAATGGCCTTCTGGCAAGTCGGCCTCAACAGGCCGGCTGCGCCCCTGCCCCACCGGCAACCACCAGCGCCGGCAAGCCAAAAAGAACACGCCGCACCAAACGGCTGCGCGCGGGGCGAAGGCCATGCGATTGCGGTTGTGCCACGGCGCTGCGCTCATCAGAGGTTTTGTCGAAGTTATGAAGTGCGAACATGGGAATTTCCTGTCTCATTTGCGCGAAATAATGCCGACCGGCGTTAGAATTCGTCCCAATCATCCATCGCGGGCTGGGCCGTGGACGGCGCATTGACCGCAACCTTTGCCGCGCGGGGCGGTATGCTGCGCGGCAACTGGGGCTGCGCAACGGCGGCGGGGCGTATCGTCGCCATCGGCACGATATTCTGGCGGCTGTGCGCCGCAGCGCCGCCAAAATCGAACCGGCCGACGACACTGGCCAAACGTTCCGATTCATGGGCAAGGTTGTGCGAGGCGGCGGTGGATTCCTCCACCAAAGCCGCGTTCTGCTGGGTCATCATATCGAGGCCCGCAATGACCCCGCTGACCTGTTCGATGGCCTCTGCCTGACGGCTGGCGCCGCCGGCGATGTCGCTGATCATGGCCGCCAGTTCGTTGGCCTTGGCCAGAATGCGTGCCAGGCTGGACTGGGTCTGGCTGACCATTTCCACGCCGTGATGCACTTCGCGTCCCGATCCGACGATCAAGGCGCCGATCTCACGCGCGGCCTGCGCCGAACGTTCGGCGAGGTTGCGCACCTCTGTGGCGACCACCGCAAAGCCCTTGCCGGCATCGCCTGCGCGCGCGGCCTCGACCCCGGCGTTCAGCGCCAACAGATTGGTTTGGAACGAGATACCATCGATGATTTCGACGATCGAGCGCATCTTGTCCGACGAGCTGGAGATCGACCCCATCGCCGCAACGGCCTCGGCCATCAGATCGCCGCTGGCGGCGGCCTCGCGGCTGGTGTCTTGCGCAAGGGCAGAGGCGCTGGCGGCGGCGGAGCGTGCCTCGCCAACCGAGACGGTAATGCTGCGCACGGCGCTCGCGGTTTCGCCGAGACTGGCGGCTTGGCCCTCGGTGCGGATGGCCAGATCCTGCGCGGCGGAGGCGATCTCGCCCGACCCGATCCGAACCGCCGATGACGCACTGGAAACCTCGGCGATTTGTTCGGACAGGCTGGCCAAAGTCGCGTTGAAATCGCTGCGCAAGGCTTCGTATTCCGCCGGGAATTCGTGGGCGATGCGGTGGGTCAAGCGACCGGCCTTCATTTCACCCAATGCCGCCGCCAGCGAGCTGGTGATTTCTTGCTGGGTGGCGACTTGACGGGCTTCAAGCTGCGTTTTTTCGACAATGCTGGCTTTGAACACCGCCAAGGCGCGGGCAATATCGCCCATCTCGTCATGCTTGTCCTCGCCGGGGATGGCGATGTTGAGATTGCCCGCCGTCATCGCCGTCATCGTTGCAGCCAGCGCCCGCAGCGGCAGAATGACCCGCTTGCGGAACATCATGTAAATGCCCAGACCGATCAGCACCGCCGCCAAGCCAATGATGATATTGTTGTGCAGCGCCGCCGAGACATGCCCTTCGGACGACAGTTTAAAGGTTTTGGCCTGAGCCGCATTATAGGCGACCTCGGCATCCAGCGCGCCGCAGACATCCTGCGTCCGCGGTTTCTGCCGGGCAGCCACTAGCGCCAAGGCCTGCGCGCCCTGATGGGCAAGCGCTGCGGCGCGTATCGGCGCGCTGGTGGTTTTCCAGTCGTTCCAGCGGCTGACCACCGTGGCATAGAGGTCTTGCTCTAAACCGGGATCGATAAGGCCTTTGTAATCGGCTAATTTCTTGTCAATCGAGGCGATATGATCAGCCACTTTTTTGTCATATTTCCGGGCCTCCGCAGGGTCTGTGGCATTGACCAAGCTGCGTATGTTAAGCCGGGTCTGCTCGATTTCGTCGAGCACACCGGTCAGTGCGACAATGCTGGGCACGTAATCATCGTTTATCTGTTCAAGGTCGCTCTTGACTCCCCTGACCGCATAGGTTCCGACGACGGAATCAATGCCAATCAAACTGACGACAAACAGCATGCCGATCGCGATAAGAGTGCTGATTTTTACGCGAGACATCATTACAACGCACCCAAGCCTATTTGTGACTGTGGATGTGATTAACGGGAATCTAATATTATTATTTCTCTGCTGATTTACGCAGTTTTCCGCATAATTCTCGTATATCACCGCGTGACAAAGACGTTTTATTCACTCGCAACGAAAAGGGGTTGCGGGGATGCAAACGGGGGGTGCATCCCCGCTGTGGCATTAATCGTCCTTGCCGCCGTGGCCAACCTTGTGTTCGCCGCGTTCGTGGATGATGTTGGCGCGGCCCACCAACAGGTCATCAACTTCGCCAATGCGCTTTGCGTCCTTGTCCTTGTACGGCAGCGAATGCAGGATATAGCGCATCGCGTTCAGCCGGGCCCGCTTTTTGTCATCGGATTTGATCACAGTCCATGGGCTGTCGGCGGTATCCGAGTGAAAGAACATCGCCTCCTTGGCCTTGGTGTAATCGTCCCATTTGTCGAGGCTGGCCAGATCGATCGGTGACAGCTTCCACTGCTTCAGCGGGTGCACTTTGCGTTCCTTGAAGCGGCGGCGCTGTTCCTCGCTGCTGACCGAGAACCAGAACTTGATCAGATGGATGCCGCTGCGCACCAAATTGCGTTCAAATTCAGGGGCCTGGCGCAGGAATTCTTTATATTCTTCATCCTCGCAGAAGCCCATCACGCGTTCGACGCCCGCGCGGTTGTACCAGCTGCGATCCATCAGCACGATCTCGCCCATTGTCGGCAAATGCTGAACATAGCGTTGGAAATACCACTGGCCGCGCTCCACATCGCTGGGTTTTTCCAGCGCCACCACCCGCGCGCCGCGCGGATTGAGGTGCTCCATCACCCGCTTGATCGCCCCGCCCTTGCCGGCGGCATCGCGGCCCTCGAACAGGATGATGACGCGCTGGTTCGATTCCTTCACCCATTGCTGCAATTTCAGCAATTCGGTTTGCAGGGCGAATTTCTGTTGCTCGTAATCTTTGCGCAGCATCTTGTATTTATAGGGGTATTCGCCTTTTCGCCAGCCGGGCGCCAGCTCGTCGCTGGTCACGCGCGGGCGTCCGCTGGGCTTGGGCAGGCCCAGCGTCTGACGCATACGCACCGCATCATCGGGCGAGGCGCCTGCGATGATCGCGGCGATGCCGTCGTCGGTTTCCTTTTGATGGCCGGCGTCTTTTTGATCCGCGCGGGCGACCTCGGAAATCGCGGAAATCGCCGCCAGTTCGGACGCCAGAACGGCCTGCTGACGCAGCCCTGCCAACCCCACCTCTGCCTGCGCATCGGATGTGTGGGGCACCTCTGCGGTGGCCACGGGCGCGGTGGCAACGGGGGCTGCCCGCCGGGTGCGGCGCGGGGCGGGTTTGTTGCTGGTGGTTGCTGTCATATTGTTCCCTATCCATGCGGCAGCTATCTGCTCAATCGCTTAACCTTAGGTCAATCTGCCTAGCTAAGCGGGCGAGAAATTGTGTCATTGATTTAAGACAATACAGTTATATCACATGATCGCTTTGCGCCGCGCGTGTGGGGGCGCTAGAGCAGGGTCAAAGACGCTTTCAATTTCGCCGCCAGAGGAAAATCCGCCTTGTCAAAACCAGTTGCAGCGCCGCATATCGATACCACCTCCTCGCACGCGCTGGCCCATGCGTTGCTCAACGATCCGCTGACCAACAAGGGCACCGCCTTTACCGAGGAGGAGCGCGATCTGTACCGCCTGCATGGCATGCTGCCGCCCTATGTCGGCACGCTGGAGGGGCAGATTGAGCGCCGCCGCAAGGTGCTGGACGGTATGGAGAATGATTTCCACCGCTATGCTTTCTTGCGCGAATTGCAGGATTCGAACGAGGTGCTGTTCCACGCGCTGGTGCAGAGCGACCTGCCAGAGATGCTGCCTCTGGTTTACACGCCGACAGTGGGCGAAGGCTGCGAGAAGTTCAGCGAAATATGGCGCCGCCCACGCGGACTGTTCCTGAGCTATCCCAACCGCCACCGCATTGCCGACATTCTGGCCGACCCGGCACTGGACCGCGTCAAGGTGATCGTGGTGTCCGATGGCGAGCGGATTTTGGGCCTCGGCGATCAGGGTGCCGGCGGCATGGGCATCCCCATCGGCAAGCTGGCGCTGTACACCGCCTGCGCCGGCATCCACCCGGCAGAGGTGCTGCCGATCTTCCTCGACGTCGGCACCGATAACACCGCGCGGGTGGAGGACCCCTTGTATATCGGCTGGCGCAACCCGCGCGTGCGGGGCGCCGAATATGACGCCTTTGTCGAGGATTTCGTCAGCGCGGTCATGGCGCGCTTTCCGGGTGTCTTGCTGCAATGGGAAGATTTCGCCGGCAAGAACGCCTATGATCTGTTGGCACGTTACCGGGACCGGCTGCTCAGCTTTAACGATGATATTCAGGGCACGGCGGCGACCACCGTCGGCACGTTGCTGGCGGCGGTGCGGGCGACGGGCATTCAACTGAGCGATCAGCGCGTGGTGCTGTATGGCGCCGGCGCGGCGGGCAGCGGCATCGCCGAGATGCTGGTCAAGGCGATCATGACCGAGGGCGTTTCCGAGGCCGAGGCACGCGCCAAAATCTGGGCGATCGACAAGGATGGGTTGATCCTCTCCAGCATGAACGACCTGCCGCCGCAGCAGGCCCCCCTCGCCCACGCGCACGAGGATGTCGCCGACTGGCCGCGCCCCGGCGGCGGCAAATTCGGCCTGATCGAGACCATCGCGCAGGTTCGCCCCACGGTCTTGATCGGCGCATCGGGGCAAAAGGGCGCGTTTAACGAGGGTGTCGTGCGCGTCATGGCCAGCCTGACCGAACGCCCGGTGATCTTTCCCCTGTCCAACCCCGTCAGCCGCGCCGAGGCCCACCCGGCCGACATCTTGGCGTGGAGCGACGGCCGCGCCATTGTCGGCACCGGCAGCCCGTTCGGCACGCCCGGCGTCACGCAGGTCAACAACGTCTATATCTTCCCCGGCGTCGGCCTTGGCGCGCTGGCGACGGGCGCGCGCAGCATTTCGGACGGCATGTTTATGGCCGCCGCCCGCGCGCTGGGCTCGCTGGGGGGCGAGGGCACGGCGTTGCTGCCCGCCATCACCGACCTACGCCATGTCGCGCGTGTCGTGGCCTTGGCCGTGGCCCGGCAGGCCGCCGAGGAGGGCATCGCCACAGCCCCTGCGAATGCCTTTACCGAAGAGGCCATCGCCGCGATGATGTGGGCACCAAAATATGACTGACCCCGGCGATTGACACCCCAAGGCGGCAAATGCGCCATCTGCGACGAATAGCGCACTTGCCCCGGCGCGCCAAAACGTTAGAGAGGGCCGGGTTGGTGCAGCGCAATGCTTGTGCGTTCTTCCTTAGTTAACGAGTGAGAAGCGGAAAATGGCCACTTTTACCCTCCCCGCGAACAGCAAGATTTCCAGCCGGGGCAATATCCACAAGGCTGATGGCGCCACCAAGGTGAAGAAGTTCACCGTCTATCGCTACGATCCCGATTCGGGGCAAAACCCGCGCTATGACACGTTCGAGATCGACCTCGACAAATGCGGGCCGATGGTGCTGGACGCGCTGATCAAGATGAAGACCGAGGCGGACCCGACGCTGACCTTCCGCCGTTCGTGCCGTGAGGGTATCTGCGGGTCTTGCGCGATGAACATCAATGGCCGCAACGGCCTCGCCTGCACCACCGCGATCGAGGATCTGTCCGGCGACATCCGCATCACCCCGCTGCCGCATATGGAGGTGATCAAGGATCTGGTGCCTGATTTCACGCATTTCTATGCGCAATATGCCAGCATCCGCCCTTGGTTGCAGACGGTGACCCCGACGCCATCGGGTGCCGAACGGCTGCAATCGCCGGCTCAGCGCGAAAAGCTGGATGGGCTGTATGAGTGCATCCTGTGCGCCTGTTGCTCGACATCCTGCCCCAGCTATTGGTGGAATTCGGACAAGTTCTTGGGGCCAGCGATCCTGCTACAGGCCTATCGCTGGCTGGCCGACAGCCGTGACGAGATGACCGGCGAGCGTCTGGACGAGCTGGAAGACCCCTTCCGCCTCTACCGCTGCCACACCATCATGAACTGCGCCAATGTCTGCCCCAAGGGCCTGTCCCCGGCGCGCGCCATTGCCGAAATCAAGAAGATGCAGGCCGAGCGGCACGTCTGAGCCTGATGGAAAATACCCCCAAACCCGATGCCGCCTCTGTACGGGGCGGGGATATGCGCGATTTCAAAATCCGCCCGGACCCCGAAAATCCGGGCTGGATTCTGTGGGATATCCCCGGCGATACTGGGTTTAACACCCACGCGCTGGGCAAGCTGATCGTCAAACCTGATGGCGAAAAGGGCGCGCGGCTGCGCATGAACACCGGGCCGCAGCACGCCAACCCGCATGGCAGCGTGCATGGCGGGGCGACGATGGCGCTGATCGACATCGCGCTGTTCGCGGGCGCGGCGGTGGTGCTGCGCAGCCCCATGGCGGGCGCGGTGACGCTGGACGTATCCACCCAGTTCATCGGCGCCGGGCGCATTGGCGAGCCGCTGGAGGTGGTGGTGGAAGTGCTGAAAGACACCCGCCGACTGATGTTCCTGCGCGGCACGGTGGAGCAGGGCGACACCCTTGTAGCGGCGTTTTCGGGCACTTTGCGCAAACCCACGCCTGCCGCCTAACAAATGGCAGGCCTTCTTGATCGTTACACCCAGCTTCTCGGCGCGGGTGAACTGCGCGCGGATGCCGAGCAGGCCGCAGCCGCCGCGCGCCTCGCCGACTTGCAGGATGTGCTGGAGGCCGGGCCGCCACGCGGATCTCTGCTGTGGCGGCTGAGCGGCAAAAAGGCCCCTCCCCCGCGCGGCATCTATATGTGGGGCGGGGTCGGGCGCGGCAAATCGATGCTGATGGACCTGTTCCACGACACGCTGGCCATCGCCGAAAAGCGCCGCGTCCATTTCCACGCCTTCATGCTGGAGGTCCACGCCACCATGCGCGAATTGCGCAAGACCGAAAGCGGCGACCCCATCCCCCAACTGGCCGCGGAAATGGGGAAATCCCTGCGCGTGCTGGCCTTTGACGAGATGGTGGTGAACAACTCCGCCGACGCGATGATCATGAGCCGGCTGTTCACCGCGCTGATCCGCGATCAGGGCGTCACCATCGTCACCACCAGCAACCGCGCGCCTAGCGAGCTGTACAAGGACGGCCTCAACCGCGAACATTTCCTGCCGTTTATCGCGCTGATCGAGCATGATCTGGATGTTTTGGCGCTGAACGGCCCGCATGATTACCGGATGCAGCGGCTGGGCGGGCTGGACACATGGCACCATCCGCTGGGCGACGCTGCCACTGCGCAGACGCGAGAGGCTTTCTACCGCCTCACCGATTACCCGCCGGAGGACGCCGCGCATGTGCCCAGCGGCGACCTCGACGTGGGTGGCGGCAGGATGCTGCATGTGCCCAAAAGCTTCAAGGGCGTCGCGGTATTCAGCTTTAAACGGCTTTGCGGAGAGGCGCGCGGCGCGGCGGATTATCTGGCGGTGGCGCGGGCCTATCACACGGTGATTATCGTCGGCATCCCGCGCATGGGGCCGGAAAACCGCAACGAGGCAGCGCGTTTCGTCACGCTGATCGATGCCCTCTACGAACACCGGGTCAAGCTGTTCGCCGCCGCCGATGCGGTACCCGAAGAGCTGTACGAAGCGGGAGACGGCAGGTTTGAATTCGAACGCACCGTCAGCCGCCTGACCGAAATGCAAAGCGCCGAATATATGGCGCTGGGGCACGGCGAGGATTAATTTAGCTCTGGTCTATGCTTCATCGCAGGTTTAGGTTCTGCCCTTAACCCAAGGGAGAGGCAGCATGATCGTCACCACCACCGAAAACATCGCTGGCCACGAAGTTACCGAAGCTCTGGGGCAAGTCTTCGGCGTTGTGGTGCGCAGCCGTGGGCTGGGCGGCAATATGATGGCCGGGCTGAAAAGCATCGTCGGCGGAGAAATCAAGCAATATACCGCGCTGGTCGAGGACACCCGCCGCCACGCGATTGACCGCCTGGTGGCCAACGCCGCCGCGATGGGCGCCGATGCGGTGGTGATGATGCGTTTCGATTCGGGCGAAATCGGCCAGACCATGAGCGAGGTCGTCGCCTATGGCACCGCCGTCAGGCTGGCCGCGAAATAGCATGTCGGCGGGGCGCGTCATCGCGCTGGCGCTGTGTGCGGGGGCAATCGCACTGGGCCTGTGGCTGATTGTTGTCGCACATAGCGGCAGCGTGCCCTTCATCCTGTTCGGTGCAATAATCGGCGCGTCGATTGTGTTTGAGGGACGTTATCGCGGCGCAAAAAGCGATGCCGCCCCCTCCGGCCCGGGCTGGCAGGCCACCGGTGAGGTGTTCCGCGACGACGAGACCGGCCGCATGGTACAGGTATGGTGCAACACCCAGACCGGCGAGCGATGCTATGTTCAAAGGGATGAGATCGCCCCTTGAAGCTGGTCTCAGCGCGCCCCATCTTGCGCGCTTACCGGCAGTAACTCCCTGCCGAGGCGAGAACCAACATGATCGAAATCCGCCCCTTCGCCAGTCTTGGCCACGCCGACCATGGCTGGCTGGATGCGCGCCACCATTTCAGCTTTGCCTCCTATCACGACCGCGCCCGGATGGGTTGGGGCGCGATCCGCGTGTGGAATGATGACACCATCGCCGCCCACACGGGATTTCCACCGCACCCTCATGCAGACATGGAAATCATCACCTTCGTCCGCAGCGGCGCGATCAGCCATGAGGACAGCCTGGGCAACAAGGGCCGCACCGAAGCCGGCGACGTTCAGGTGATGAGCGCAGGCACCGGCATCCAGCATGCCGAATACAACCATGAGTCCATCGCCACCACGCTGTTCCAGATATGGGTTCTGCCCGACAGCCGGGGCGTCGCGCCCAGTTGGGGCCAGCGCGCATTCCCACGCGGGGACCGCGCCGGGCGCTGGGTCGTGCTGGCCAATGGCCGCGCGTCAGCCGACGCCGATGATGCGCTGCCCATCCGCGCCGATGCTCGCGTTTGCGCCGCCACGTTAAAGGCGGGCGACAGTATCACCTATGCCGCAGACCCGGACCGGCACCTGTACATGGTGGCCCCTGTCGGGCGCATCCGCGTCAATGGCCAAGATGCCGCCCCGCGCGACGGCGTGGCCATCACCGACGAAACCGAAATCACCGTAGAAGCCTTGGACGACGCCGAACTGGTGCTGGTCGATGCGCGATAATTCACAGGAGCCTTCCATGTCCGACACACCCCCGAACCAGCCCGCCGATTACACCCCTCCGCGCGTTTGGACGTTCGATGCGCCCAGCGGCGGCAAATTCGCCAATATCAACCGGCCCACATCGGGCGCGACGCATGACAAAGACCTGCCCATCGGCAAGCACCCGCTGCAACTGCATTCGATGGGCACGCCCAACGGGCAAAAGGTCACCATCATGCTGGAGGAACTGCTGGCCGCCGGCCACACAGGCGCCGAATATGACGCATGGCTGATCCGCATTGGCGATGGCGACCAATTCGGCAGCGGCTTTGTCGCGGTCAACCCCAATTCGAAAATCCCGGCGATGGTCGACCGCTCGGTCAGCCCGCCGGTGCATCTGTTCGAGAGCGGATCGATCCTGTTCTACCTCGCCGAGAAATTCGGCGCCTTCCTGCCCACCGAGCCGCACGCCCGCGCCGCCACCATGAACTGGCTGATGTGGCAAATGGGCAGCGCGCCCTATGTCGGCGGCGGATTTGGGCATTTCTACGCCTATGCGCCGTTCAAGATGCAATATCCCATCGACCGCTTCACCATGGAAACCAAGCGCCAGCTGCATGTGCTGAATACCCATCTGGCCCACAACGAATATATGGCGGGCGATACCTACACCATCGCCGATATCGCCATTTTCCCGTGGTATGGCGGCTTGATGGGCGAGCTGTACAACGGGCAGGAATTCCTGGGCGTCCACGAATACCCCCATGTAGCGCGCTGGACCGACACCATCGCCGCACGGCCTGCGGTGAAGCGCGGACGGATGGTAAACCGCACCATGGGAGCGCCCGGAACCTTCCTCGAAGAACGCCATGACGCTGCCGATTTTGATGCGGTGATGGCCCCATGCAACTGACCGGCAAAACAGCGCTGGTCACTGGCGGCACCGACGGCATTGGCGCTCAGTTGATCCGCCAATTGCGCGCCAAGGGCGCGGAGGTCATAACCACCGGCCGCAACCCCGACAGGATCGCCGCCACGCGGGCCGATGGGTTTGAGACCATCCCCGCCGATCTGGCCACCCGCGAAGGCGTTGAAACACTGATAGCCGCCGTCGCGGGTCGGCCCATAGACCTGCTGATTAACAACGCCGGCGCCGGGGCGGATCACGACTTTCGCCATGGCACCCCCGACGCAGATCTGGCCGAACAGGTCGTGGCGCTCAACCTCAATGCGCCGATCCGCTTGATTGTCGCGTTGATGCCGATGCTGCAATCCCGCCCGCAGGCGATGATCGTTAATGTCACATCGGGCCTGGCCATCGCGCCGCGCGCCGGCAGCCCCACCTATTGCGCCACCAAGGCGGGGCTTCGCGCCTATACCATGGCGATCCGCGCGCAACTGGCGGGGACCCGAGTCCGCGTCATGGAGGCCCTGCCCCCCGTCGTCGAGACCAAGATGACCGCCGGCTGGGCGACGCGCAAAATGAGCGCTGAGGCCTGTGCGGGCGCCATCATCAGCGGCATCGAACGTGATGCGCGCGAGGTGAACATCGGCATGGTCCGGTCGCTGCGCTGGCTTTATTCGCTGTCGCCAGCCTTGGCGCGCCGCGTCATGATCCAATTCTGATCTTTAGCAAGGACCCAGCCCATGCGGGTGACCGGAAACACCATTTTGATTACCGGCGGCGGCAGTGGTATCGGCCGCGCCCTCGCCGAAGCCTTTCACGCGGCGGGTAACAAAGTGATCATCGCTGGCCGGCGTCAGGGCGCGCTCGATGCGGTGACAGCCGCCCATCCGGGCATGGCCTCGCTGACGCTGGATATTGAGGACGCGGGCGCGATCCGCTCCGCCGCCGCGCAGTTGAAAGAGGCCTTTCCCGCGCTCAATGTCGTGATCCACAATGCGGGGATTATGCGGCCCGAAAACATTGCCGATGGCGCCCTGGGCGATGCAGAGGCGATGGTCGCCACCAACCTGCTGGGCCCCATCCGGCTGACCGCCGCGTTGTTGCCGCAATTGCAGGCGCAGCCGCATGCCACGATCATCACTGTATCCTCTGGGCTGGCTTTTGTGCCTTTGGCGTTCACACCCACCTATTGCGCCACCAAGGCCGCCATTCATTCGTGGACGCAAAGCTTGCGGCACCAATTGGGCAAAACCAATGTGGAGGTGCTGGAAATCGCGCCGCCCTATGTGCAAACCGAGCTGATGGGCGCGGGGCAAGCCAGCGACCCCCGTGCCATGCCCTTGGGCGAATTCATCGCCGAAACGATGGCGCTGCTGGCTGCCCCGCCCGCCGATGGAGAGATCTTGGTCGCCAACGTGAAACCGCTGCGCCATGCCGAACGCGGCGATTACCATGCGGTGTTTAGCGGCCTCAACCAGATGTTCTGATGGATCTTTCGGGCGAGGATGTTGCGGGCGAGGATCTCCGCCCGCTGCTGCGCGGCAAGGGCGGTGAGGCCATCGCCGAGGCCTTGTCGGGCTGCGCGTTTTACGAGGACGATCCCGAGGCGCTGCGCCAGATCATCGCCTATGACCCGGCCCATATGATCTTGCGCTTGGCCGGCGCGCGCAGCCGTCCGCTCGTCAAGGGCTATGTGTTGCTGACCGAGGGGTTGCGCAGCGCCATTCAGGCAGCCATCACCCCCGAATACAGCGCAGAAACCCGCCTGAGGCGCCAAATCACCGCCTTTGGCTTTCGTGTGGCGGTGGAAAGCGATGACATCGCCCCGCTGGCCGCTGCTGTGGCCGCCGCCACAGAATACCGCATGCCCTTCCGCGAGGCCCGCTTTCACGGCCTGCGCCTTGCGGCCAAATATGGCCAAGCGCGGCACATTGCCAAGATGGCGGGGGCGTGGATGTCGGGCACGCCTGATCCTGCCCCCGGCGATCTGATCATCGCGCTGGTCGCCGCCTTGCGCGATATGGGCGCCTGCGAGGACGCGCTGGCCCACACCGAAATCCTCACCGCAAAAGCCAATGGCCTGTCCCGCGACGAATGCCGCATTCTGCTGGTGCAACGTGGCGCCCTGTGGTTGGACGCCTTTGATACCAGCCGCGACCCCGCCTGTCTGGAACGCGCCGAACAATGCGCCAAACGCAGCTGGGCCATCGGGCCGAGCGACGAATGCAGCGCGCTCTACAACCGCCTGCGCCGGGCCGAAAACGCCGCCTGACAAGGCGATCAGCTGATCGCCTCTGCCCAAGCGATGCGCCGCAGCGTGCGATGCCCCGGCCCCGCAAAGGGGTAGCAGGTCGCCAGCGCCAGCAGCCGATGTTTGGGCGCGGTGGGTACGGTGAACTGGTCCCAGCGCACCGTCTGAAACCGCGTCACCCGATAGCGCGAGGCGCCGCCGCCGGTCGTTTCCACCCGAACCACATCGCCCACCACCATATTGCGCATAAACCGGAAATGGGTGTCGCGGTGGGCCGCCATCACCACCACCCGTGATCGCCCGCCGGGCGCGTGGGCCCCGACCACGGTGGGGCCATAGGCCAGCGCCTGATCCGTGCCGCCCGCCAGCACCACCTCGCGCACGCCCAGCCGCGCCACCGATATCCGCGCCACCGGAACCACGCCGGCGCCCAACCAAGGTGTGGACGAATGAGTGAAATCGCGGTTCAGCAGCGCCTGTGCCATGGCGGCTTTGGCGGGAACGGCTGCCGCATGCCCCATCACCGCCAGCCCCACGCAGCAGAGGCCCCCGGCGGTCAACTGCCCGATCCATGCCACCGGCTTCATGCGACTTCTCCCTTGCGCAGGCGGAGGGCGATGACGCCGATCAAGCCCACCACCAGCATCGCCAGCCCGCGTGTCAGCGCCTCGGCATAATTGGTGGATGTTTGCGGCAGGTCGAGCTGTTCAGAGGGGGCCTCGGGGGTGTCGGCAGCTTCGTTCGCGGCGGCGGGAACGCGCCCCAGTAATTTGTCGAAGTCCCACCCATTGGGCAGCAACAAGGGCAGTTCCTCCCGGCTCAGCGCCGCGCCAGAGGGGCGAACGGGCGTTACGTCCTCTGCCAGCAGGCTGGTCTGGCGGGTGACGATGCCATAATCCATCCCCAGTTTCGCGATCAAGGCATCGGTTTGCGCGTCATCCAGCTGCCCCGCCGAATGCTGCGCCTCGGCGTCGGCGACGCGGGCACCCGCCCACAAGCGCGCAATCGCCGGACTGTCCGCCGCGCCCGCCAGATCGACGGTCTGCCTCCAGGGCTTGTCGCCAATCATGCCGGTGACGGTCAGATGTCCTTGCAGCCGATCCCCTTTGCCCAACAATGTGAGCGGCTCTCCGGCGTAAAGATCTGGCAGACGGGCTGGGGTCAGTTCCAGCGGCGCGCCACCGACGGCAACCGCCAGATCATGCACCGCCGGCGCCTTCAGCCGGTCGAGCAAGGCGGTCATCTTCGAGGCCACATCCTCGCGGACGGCGACGTTGGTATAGGTGCCGCGCCCGGCCTCTGCCATGCGGTGCATCAGGAATTGGTTCGGCGCCGATCCAATGCCGATCATGAACACGCGCGAACGGCCACCGTGGGCAGCGATTTCGGCCATCATTTCGCCCTCATTGGAAATTTCTCCGTCGGTGAGGAACACGACCTGACGAACCCCGGTGCTACCCGGCGAGCCGTCCACCAGCGCCGCCTTCAGCGCGGGCAACATTTCGGTGCCGCCGCCCGCATCCAGCGCTTCGACATAGTGATGCGCGAGGGCCAATTGTTCCGCGCTGGCGGGCACTGAATGGACGAACAGCTCGGTCATGGTGTCGTCGAAGCGGATGATGTTGAATGTGTCCTCTGGCCGCAAAGTGCCCAGCGCGTAAAGGATGCTGGCCTTTGCGGCCTCGATCGAGGCGCCCGCCATCGAACCAGAGTTGTCGATGACAAAGACCATTTCGCGCGGGGGGACTTGGCCGATTGCGCGGTCAGCGGGCGGCGTAATGGTCGCCATCAAATAATGCTGGCCGGCGAATTCCTGACGAAACAGGCCAATCCGCGGGTCCGCAGATGCCGAACGCCAGCGCAGTTCAAAATCGCGATCCGCCGGAACATCGCCCGCCGCCAGCGTTATTTCGCGCGCCTCTGCGCCGGCATCGCGGACGGTGATGGGGTGATAGGGGCTGATGATATTCGCCGGCACGAAACCGGGATTGAGGTGAACCTCAATCGTCACCGGGTTCAGCGATTTGCCCAGCGCGGGATCGGCCAGCGGCGCGGTGATGGCGGCAGCGTCCTCCAGCGCGGCTTGGTTGGGGGTTCCGTCCGCCGCCGTCAGCGTATGCGGCGCGACGTAGCGCGGGCCGGCCACCAAGGGCAGACGCAGCGCGTATTCTCCGCTGAGCTGGCGGACGGGGGCCTGAAACTCGATGGCAATCACCACCGTCTGGCCAGGGCCGACATTGGCGACATGGGTGCGGAACAGGTCGGGGCGCTGCTGATCCACCAGTCCGGCTTGGCGGCCCTCGGTCACGGCAGTTTCATAGGCCTTTTGGGCGTCGGCGCGGGGTTTGATGTGGCCGACGAAGATCTTTTGCCCGACGACCATTTTCAGGCTGTCCACCGCGCCGTCCTCGGGAAGGGGGTAGAGGTAGCTGGCCTCCATCCAGCCCTTGCTGGTGTTGCGGAATGCCTGCGTGACGCGGACGCGGGCGATGGCGCCGCTGACGGTCACATCGAAATCTGTGCCCAGGCGGACCGCCGGGGTTTGAGTGGCGACGCCCTTGGCGTGCAACATCAGTTCGCCGCATCCGGGCGCGTCAGTGGGGGCCGCCGAGAGGCTGGTCGATGCGAGGCAGGCGGCGGCAATGGACAGAAAGGCTAAACGACGGTTTGGCATGGTGGGTCTCCTTCAAGATGCCCCCAGTTAACCGGCGGAGATACCGCACAGCCATCGGCAGTTGCCGCCAATCACGGCAGGGGCCGCGCGGATTTGTGCGCGACAGGGCCGGCGGAATGATGATATGTGCGGATTTGTGAGGAATTGTCCGGAGGGCCAATGGTGCAAGAAACCGAAATCCGCAGCGCGGAGAGCGCCGCCATCGCGCAGCGCCTGCGAGAGGAACTCGCCCGGCGGCGGATTTCGCGGCAAGGATTGGCGGATCTGGCACGCATCAGCCTGTCCACGCTGGAAAAGGCGCTGTCGGGCAGCCGCCCCTTCACGCTGGCAACCGTCGTGCGGATCGAGGATGTTCTGGGAACGCCCTTACGCGAACCTCGCACCGCGCCCGCTGAAACCGCTCAGGCGCCCGACGCGATGGGCGCCTATAGCCGGCAAGCGGTGCGCTGGATCGAGGGCGATTATGTCACGCTGCGCCCCAGTTTTGGCTCCGCGAACCAGATTTGCGCCTATAAAACGTCGATTTTTTGGGACACCGCCGCCGGCCACCTGCGCTTTGCCGAGGCGGATCGGATCGACAGCACCTTTACCCAAACCGGCCATGTGTCGATGCCGAACCTGTCCGGCCACACCTATCTGGTCACCGCCGAGCAAGGCCAGCACCGCCTGATCATGCTGGGCCGTGCCACCCGAGAGCAGCGGATGTACGGGTTATTGGCGACCTTGCAGGTGGGCGCCGGATCGCAATTGGTGCCGGTGGCCTGCCCGATTGCGCTGGTGCCGATGGCGCAGTTACCCGGCGCCCAGTTCGGCCTGATCGCCGCCGACGCGCCCGACGAAGCCCGCTATCGGCCTATCCTCGATGCGGCATTGGCGAATGATTTTTGCCGTTGGCGGCAATGATCGGCAATCGCGGCTTGTTTTCGGCCCCCGCGCTGGTAGCCTGAGCGCGATCGCTGTTAACACCGAGGCCCCTCTTATGCGCCACTGCCTGACTTTCGCCCTGTCCCTGGCTCTGACCGCAACAGCGCAGGCGGCCCCCGCCCTGCCCACTCACGTTGACGCCGAGGCCGAGGCGCTGGACCTCGCCAAACAGGCAATCGCGCTGCGTTCGGTGCGCGGGCCGGACAACAAAACCGCCGATGTCGCCAAACTGTTTCAGGCTGCGCTGGTGAAGGGCGGCTATGCCCCCGCCGATATCGCCATCACCCCCGTCGATGATACGGTTTACATGATCGCCACATGGCCCGGCAGCGATCCTTCGCTGAAACCGCTGGTGATCTCTGGCCACATGGATGTGGTGGAGGCCAAGCCCGCCGACTGGAAACGCGATCCCTTCACGCCGGTGGTGGAGGATGGCTATCTGTTTGGGCGCGGCTCTACCGATATGAAGCTGGACGATACGCTGGTGTTGGCCAGCCTGTTGGAACTGCGGCGGCAGGGCTATCACCCGCGCCGCACGGTGATCTTCGCGCTGTCGGGCGATGAAGAAACCACGATGAAAACCAGCCAGATCATCGCCGACAAGCTGACGCGCACCGAATATGTGCTGAACATCGACGGCGGCGTCGGCGTTTTGGACGAGAAAACCGGCGCGCCTTTGTATTTCTCGTGGCAGGGGGCGGAGAAGGCCTATGCCGATTTCGAGCTGAGCGTCGCGGGCCCCGGCGGGCATAGTTCGATGCCCCGGCCCGACAACCTCATCGTGCAACTGGCGGCGGGTATCGGCAAGATCGGTGCCTATCACTTCACCCCGCAGTTGAATGACCTGTCCCGCGCCTATTTCGCCGCCGCCGCCAAGCTGGAGAGCGACCCGGCGCTGGCCGGTGCCATCCGCGCCTTCCTTGCCAACCCCTCTGACCCTGCCGCGCTGGCAACTTTGCGCGCCGATCCCACCTATGTCGGCAAGCTGGGCACCACCTGCGTCGCCACGATGATCAGCGGCGGCCATGCCCAGAACGCCCTGCCCCAACACGCCAGCGCCAATATCAACTGCCGGATCTTCCCCGGCGTCAGCCACGAGGCGATCATGGCCGAATTGCAGCGGGTGGTGGCCGACCCCGCCATCCACTTTGCCGATGTCACCGAGAGCGGCGCCCCCATCGCCCCGCCATCACCGATGCGCGCCGATTTCGTGGGCGCGGTCGACCGGGCGATCCACGCTGTCTATCCGGGGGTGCCAGTGTTCCCCTCGATCGCGTCGGGCGCCAGTGACAGCATGTGGTTCCGCGCACATGGCATCGACAGCTACGCCGCCAGCCCGGTGTTCATCAAGAACAGCGATGATTTCAGCCACGGCCTCAACGAGCGCACGCCCGTCGCCAATTTGCGCCCCGCGATTGACTATTACCTGCTGCTGCTGCGCGATTTGACCAAATAGGCACTTGTGCGGAGGTGGCCCCTAGCCGAGCCTTTACCCTGAATGGGCTAAGTTCAGGCCATGAACGCGCCCCTTCCCTCGTCAGACAGCCAACATGCCGGACGGCGTGCCTCCAGCCGTCTGCGCACGCGCTTGCCCGCAGTGCTGATGCTCCATTCGGGGCTGTTTCATGTCACGCTGGATAATCTGGCGCTGCATGGGGCGCGGATCACTGTGCGAATGGATCAGACAGCCCAATGTCAGGCGGGATCAAATGCGGTGCTGCAATGGGACAAATTTGAAACATTTTGCACCGTGCGCTGGCAATCCGGGCAAAGCATCGGGCTGGAATTTGACGAGGCCCTAACCCAGCAGGAACTCTTGGCCACCAGAGTTTTAGACGAACGCGCGCATCTGCCGTCCGACAAGGAACAGGTCAGGCTGACGGCGCGTGATTGGGTGGCGGGCGCGCGGATTTAACCCTTCCAGTTGCGACGATCCTCGGCGGCGCGCAAAACCTCATAGGCCAGTTGCAGCGCCTGAAAGGCCTTGGCGGCGGTTTCGTCACCGGGGCGAACGTCGGGGTGAACCTCCTTGGCCTTGGTCCGCCACGCTTTGCGCACAGCATCGAATTCGGCATCGGGTTCCAGCCCCAGCAAGTCCAGCGCGCGCAGTTCGTCGCGGCTGCGGCTGCCATCGCCCGACCCCACCCAACCATAAAAGGCCGATTCGCGGTAACCAGCGTTGGTCTGCGTCTCGTCAGCCTCGCGCTGTTCGGCTTCTTCCTTGGTCAGGCCCTGAAAATAATCCCAGCCGGAATTGTATTCGGCGGCGTGAGTCTGGCAAAAATACCAACGATCCGGGCTGTTGGGCGATTTGGGTGCGGGGCAATTGCCGGCGTCTGTGCAGTTCACCCGGTCGCAAATGCGCACCTTCGCCGCCTCGCTGCCGGTGCGGCCATAGCCCCCCCAGCGGGGAAAGCCCCAGTCGTTTTTGCCTCGTGCGCGGTTCATGGCGCAGCGATAGGCGGCGATGGGGGGCCGCGCAAGGTTTGGCTTGGCTCCCCGTTTATTCAGCCGCCCGCCTCAATCGATGGTAACGGTCACCGCGCGGCGGTTCTTGGCCCATGCGTCTTCGTTGGAGGCCGGGTCGATCGGGCGTTCCTTGCCATAGGATACCGTGGTCAGGCGGTCGGCGCTGACGCCCAGGCTGACCAGATAATCCTTGGTGGCATGGGCGCGGCGTTCGCCCAGCGCCAGATTGTAATCGCGGGTGCCGCGTTCATCGCAGTGCCCCTCGATGGTGGCGTGCTTGGCGGGGTATTTCATCAGCCATTGTGCCTGTGCCTGCAAGGCGGTGGCCGCCGTCTGGTCAATGCCATATTTGTCGAGCGCGAAGTGGATGGTGTCCTGCCCGAACAGGCTGGCCACAAAATCCGCCTGACTGCCGGGGGCTGGCCCTCGCAGCTGTGCGGGCGCCTCGGTGGGGGTGGATACGGCGGGGCCGGGAGCGGGCGGCAATTGCGGCGGCGCCTTGGACGCACAGGCAGCCAGCGCGGCGCAGGCCACGCCCAAGGTCAACGCATTGCGAAAGGTGATGGTGGACATGAGATTTCTCCTTCAAGGGGAAGCTTAAAGCATGGTGAACAGCGCGCAATCGATCATTCGCGCACCGGCCCCCATGCGGGGTCCGAGCCATCCACCGGAGTCGGCAGGCGGCGTTCGTTGCGCCCCGTCAGATCCACCTGCCAGATCGAGGCGTGGCCAGAGTTCTGCTCGGTGCGAAAGAATTGCACGATGCGGCCATTGGGGCTCCATGTCGGGGCCTCGTCCTGCCAGCTGTCGGTGAGGTAACGCAGGTTCTGCCCGCCCGGGCTCATCACCGCGATACGCAGGTTGCCGCCGATATGGGTAAAGGCGATCTGATCGCCGCGCGGGCTCCATTCAGGGGTCGCCGCGCGCCCGCCGAAAAAGCTGATGCGGTGCTGCTCGGTGCCGTCGGCGTTCATCACATAGACCTGCTGACTGCCCGAACGGTCGCTCTCGAACACGATTTTGCTGCCATCGGGCGAGTAAGAGCCGCCGATGTTGATCCCCGGCGCGTCGGTCAATTGCTGGCTGGCCCCGCCCGATGCCGAAATGCGATAAATATTGGTATTTCCGCCCACCGCCATCGAATACAAAATGGTCTTGCCATCGGGCGACCAGCGCGGGGCAAAGGTGGGGTTATGCGTCTCGGCGACCAGCCGTTGGGTGCTGCCGGCGACATCATAGACATAGATCCGTGGGTGGCCATTCAGATAGCTGAGATAGACAATATGCCGGTAATCGGGCGAATAGCGCGGGGTCAGCGCCATCGCTTGGCCCGTGGTGAGGAAGCGGTGGTTTGCGCCATCCGAATCCATGATCGCCAGGCGCTTCACCCGGTGCATCTTCGGCCCCGTTTCCGCGATATAGGCGATGCGGCTGTCGAAGAAGGGGCTCTCTCCGGAAAGCCGCGAATAGACGATATCGGCGCATTTATGTGCGGCACGGCGCCAATCCTCGGGCGCAAAGGCCCATGATTTCGCCACCAATTGCTGCTTGAGCGCCACATCGTACAATCCGCAAGCCACCGACAATTGGCCATCCGCACCGGCGGAGACGCTGCCCTGCACCAGCATTTCCGCGCCCCGCGCCGCCCAGTCCTCGAACACCGGCGCGCTGACCGCCTCATAGGGCACAGCAGGCAGCGCGTCAGGGCCAACCGGCTTGAACAAGCCGTTGTTCTTCAAATCCGCCGTAATCACCTGCGCCACCGCATGCCCCAGCGCGGCGGTGCCCCCAGCGTTGGCGGGCGTCGGCACATTGGCGACGGTGGCGAAGCTGGGGATGTCAATGCCGAGGTCCGCCCATGCGCTGTCATCGGTGACGGTGCCAGTCAGCACACCTTGATCGGGCGCGGGCACGGACGCGGACGCGGCGTCGGGCGCGGCGGCGGGTGCGGTGGGCGCGGCAGGCGGCGTGATGTCCTGCGGCGAGATCGATTGCGCCAGCGCGGGGCTGGAAACGAACAGCATCAAGGGCAAAATGCGGGCGATCATTGCGACAACTTCCTGTCAAAGGTCCATTTCACGTGCTTCCACGCGGCGTAATATTCGGACGGCAATTGGAACGGCGCGGCCAGACGCACCGCGCGCTTGGCCTGTTCGGCGTGGCGGGCGGCCTGCGGCTGGTTGCTATCATTAATGCCGCTTTGGCTGACGACATGCGGTTCGCCGGCCAGCGATCCATCGGGGTTCAGGTCAAACGAAAGGATCGTCACGAGGCTGTCGGCATCGACCCCCTGCGGCGCCGTCCAATGCGGTTTCAACTGGCGCGAAATCGCCGAGGCGAGCGCGGATTTCACCGGCCCCGTGATGGCCGCCGAGGCGCTGGCCTTGCCGGTGCTGTTGGCGCTGGTGACGCCCTTCAGGAAATCCGCGCCGATGCGGCTGCCGCCGACGGGCTTTGGCGTCTTGTGCGCGGATGAAGAGCTGCCCGCCAGTGCGGCGGCCACCGGGTCAACCGCGTCATGGCTATGTTGCTTTGGCGACGCGGGTTTGGCCTTGGCGGGCGCCGGCTTGGTGTCGGGCTTGGATATGGCGGGTTTTTCAGGCGGCGCGGGTTTGGTTACATGATGCGGGATCGGCACCGGCATTGGCACCATGACCGGCCTCGCGGCATCATGTTGCGGCTGCGCGGTGGGCTGAGGTTTGGCGAGTTCTGGCTGCGCCTCGCCCAGCACCGGCGCCAAATCAGCGGCAGCGGGGGCGTGAGAGGGCGCGCTGGCCTGCAACCCCACATCGTCCGCCAGCGTCACCTCCATGCGCTGGGGCGGCGCGGGCGGCGGCGGCGCAGGGCGCAGCACCAGCAAAGCCACCACCCCCACATGCGCCGCCAGCGCCAGCGCCAAGGCGGCGCCTTCTCCAATCCGGAAACGCGGGGCATCCGATGCAAAATCAGGGGCCATGGCGATACCGCTAGCGGCCATTGGCTGAACCTGCGCTTGCTGCGCTTGCTGCGCTTGCCGGCTTGCCGCCACCGCTTGCCCCGGTCACCAGCGAAATCCGGGTAATGCCGGCATGGTTAAGATCCCCCATCACCGCCACCACCGCGCCGTAATCCAGCGCCTTGTCGGCGCGCAGGGTGACCAGCGGCGGCTGTCCATCGGCCCCGGCAGGCAAGGCAGCGATACGGTCTGCCAGCTCGCCCGGCGCCAGTTCCGCGTCGTCGAGGTAGGTCTTGCCATCGCGGGCCAGCGTAATCGTCACCTGCTTGGGCTGGCTGTCGAGCGGCTTGGCGTGGCTGTCGGGCAGTGTGATGGGAATACCGGCCTTCAGCAAGGGGGCGGTCACCATAAAGATCACCAGCAGCACCAGCATCACATCAACCATCGGGGTGACGTTGATTTCCGCCATCGGCGCGCGGCGGCTGCCGCGTTTGCGCCCCCGGCCCTGTGGGTTGATCCCGCCAGCCATTACAGACTGTCCAACTCGCGGCTGAGGGATGCGTGGAACCTGTCCGCAAAGCGTTGCAACCGCGTTTCAAACCCGTTCACGCCATGCGAAAAGCGGTTGTAGGCGATCTGCGCCGGGATGGCGGCGGCAAGGCCGATGGCGGTGGCGAACAACGCCTGGCTGATGCCCGGCGCGACCACCGCCAGCGAGGTATTCTGCGCCTGCCCGATCTGGAAAAAGCTGTTCATAATACCCCAAACCGTGCCGAACAGGCCGACAAACGGCGCCGATGACGCCACCGTGGCAAGGAAGTTCAGCCGCTCCGCCATGCGGTCGGCCTCGGCGGTGACGGTGATGTCCATCGCGGTGGCGAGGCGCTGGCGGGCGGCCTCGCGGTCAACATTGCCCTTGCTGCCCAGCGATCGGCGCCATTCGACCAAGGCCGCCGATACCACCTTGGCGCTGGGGATTTCTGCGTTTTTGCCGGCGCCACGTTCGGCCTGAAAGGCATCAACGTCGCGCGCCGTCCAGAAATCGCGCTCATAGGCATCGCAGCGCCGCCGTGCCCGCCATAGCCGCAGGCCTGACGACAGGATGATCGTCCAGGTCCAGATGCTGGCCAGCGCCAAACCGCCCATTACCACCTGCACGATAATATCGGCATCGAGGAACAGGCGCACCGGATCGAGATGCCCCGGCCCAGATGACAAGGGCGCCAGACCGGAGGCAGCAACGTCTAAAAGGGAAAACAAAGACATATCCAACTTTCAACTCTCGCCCGCAGGCTGTGTTTTATCCGGTGTCAAGGCGGCAAAGGCGGCGCGCCACGGGGCAGGTTGCCGGCGCGGACGGCCATCCGGCGCCACAAAGCCCACGCGCACCTTCGCCTCCGCAAGAAGCGTTTCGCCCCTGAATGCCAGCTGAATCAACCGGATTGAGGCCGCGCCAATCTCCTCCGCATGGGTTTCGATCAGCACGTCATCATCCAGCCGCGCCGGCGCCAGATAACGGATATTCAGCTCCGCCACCGCATAGGCGCCATCGCCCGCCTCCACAGCGGCGCGCTGATCGACACCCAGCCGGCGCAGCATGTCCGACCGGGCGCGTTCAAACCATTTCAGGTAATTGACGTGATAGACGACCCCCGACAGATCGGTGTCCTCGTAATAGGCGCGCAGCGCGAACCGGTGACGCGCGCCAACCATTATGCCGTCAGAGGGGGAGGGTTTCATCACGCCATCGGTTTAGCCGCGTGATGACGTCAAGGGCAAGGCAAAGCGACGTGAAAAGCGTTTTACCGTGCGATCATCCGCCCCAGCTCGCGCCCGCCAAAGATATGCACATGCAGATGCGGCACTTCCTGCCCGCCATTATGCCCCATGTTGACCATCAGGCGATAGCCGTCGCCGGCCAGCTCCAGTTGGCGCGTGACCTCGCCCACGGCGCGCATAAAGCCAGCGATGTCTTCGGCGCTGGCCTTTGCGGTGAAATCGTCCCAGCTGACATAGGCGCCCTTGGGGATCACCAGCACATGCTGCGGAGCCTGCGGGGCGATGTCGTTGAAGGCCAATGCGTGCTCGTTTTCAAAGACCTTGGCGCAGGGGATTTCGCCGCGCAGGATGCGGGCGAAAATGTTGTTCGCGTCATATGGCAGTTTAGGGTCGATGGGCATTGCTTTATCCGCGTTTATTTTGAACATGAGCGGCGTACTTGGTAAGGGCATCAACAAATCCCCTCAGGTAACCATTATTGCTGTCAATGTATTCTCTGAAGGCCGCTGGCGTGACCTGTGCTTTGGCTGCTTCTTCGGGATAGTGCGCAACCCAGCATTCAACCTTCGCAGTCCAATCAGCCCAAGACGGACGATCATCGATCCCTGCTCGCTCTGCGATCAAGCAAATTTGGCTAAAATCCGTTTCCGAAACTATCGGAATAATCCCTGTACCTAGTGTCATTTCGCTGTCCCCCGCCCCGCCTTTTCGTCCAAACCCGACAATCCCTCGCGCCGGTCGAGTTCGGCCAGAACCTCGGCCAGCGCCACGTCTTTCGCGCCCAGCAATACCAGCAGGTGGAACAACAAATCCGCCGCCTCACCAATCAAGGCCTCGCGCGGTTCGGACAGGGCGGCGATGACGGTTTCCACCCCCTCCTCGCCCAGCTTTTGCGCGATTTTGCCGAGGCCCTTGGCGTGCAACTTGGCGACATAGGATGTGGCGGGGTCGGCGTGGCGACGCTGCGCGATGGTGGCTTCTAGGCGGGCGAGTGTGTCGGTCATGCGTCTCTCCTAAGCCCCGCGTGCCGGGATGCCGGCGGCACGCAATGCAGCGTGCGCCTCGGCAATGGTGTGCTGGCCGAAGTGGAAGATGCTGGCGGCCAGAACCGCGCTGGCGTGGCCCTCTGTCACGCCGTCCACCAGATGCTGCAAATTGCCCACCCCGCCGCTGGCGACCACCGGCACAGGCACGGCGTCGGCAATGGCGCGGGTCAGCGCGAGGTCATAGCCCGCCTGTGTTCCATCCCCATCCATGCTGGTGACCAGCAACTCGCCCGCACCCATTTCAGCGAGACGGATCGCGTGTTCCAGCGCGTCGATGCCGGTGGTTTTGCGGCCGCCGTGGGTGAAGATTTCCCAGCGTCCGGGGGCCACGCGGCGCGCGTCCACACTGGCGACGATGCACTGGCTGCCGAAACGCGCGGCGATGTCGGCCACCACTTCGGGGCGCGAGACGGCTGCGGAGTTGACCGCCACCTTGTCCGCGCCCGCCAGCAGCAGCGCGCGGGCGTCCTCGGCGCTGCGGACGCCGCCGCCTACGGTCAGCGGCATAAAGCACACCTCCGCCGTGCGCCGCACCACGTCGAGCAAGGTGCCGCGCCCTTCATGGCTGGCGCTGATGTCGAGGAAGCATAGCTCGTCAGCGCCTGCGGCGTCATAGGCGCGCGCGGCGTCCACCGGATCGCCCGCATCACGCAGATCGACGAAGTTCACTCCCTTGACCACGCGCCCATCGCGGACATCGAGGCAGGGGATGACGCGGATACGGACGGTCATCGGATCATTCCTAAAAGTATCGTCGCACCAACGCCGAATAAAATTATAGCGAAAAACCAACCCAAAATCGTATGAAACCAAAATAGTATTGGCTGATCAAAGCGGTGGAATGCTGGCTCATTGTATTTCGAGAGCAAATTAAATGTCAAAAAGCAATTTCGCGCCACACCCTTTGCCCAGTCCTTTTTCAAAAGAAATAGCGAGAAACCGCTCATCCCTAGATACAAAATGCCTAACCAAAGGGGAGGCCAGTCTTTCATCCCCGCCCCGCCATGGCAATCGCCGCCGCAAGATCCAGCCGGCCCTCGAACAGCGCGCGCCCGGTAATCACCCCCTCGATCCCCTCCCCCGCATGGATGGAGAGCATGTGGATATCGTCCAGCCCCTTGACCCCGCCGCTGGCGATCACCGGCAGGCTCTGCGCGCGGGCGAGGTCAACGGTGGCCTCGATGTTGCAGCCCTTCAACATGCCATCGCGGCCAATATCGGTGAACAGCAGGCTGGCCACCCCCGCGTCCTGAAACCGCCGCGCAAGGTCCACTACCGGCACGTCGGACAGCTCCGCCCAGCCCTCGGTCGCCACCATGCCGTCGCGCGCGTCCACCGCCACGACGATGCCGCCGGGGAACTCGCCCGCCATATCGCGCACAAATTGCGGGTCTTTCAACGCCGCCGTGCCCATCACCACCCGCGCCACGCCGACATTGAACCAGCCCTCCACCGCCCGCCGATCGCGGATGCCGCCGCCCAGTTGGATATGGCCGGGGAAGGCCTCGATGATCTCCTCCACCGCACGGGCGTTTTCGGCCCGGCCCGCGAAGCTGCCGTCCAAATCCACCACATGCAAATGCTGCGCGCCGGCCTCGGCAAACAGCATGGCCTGCGCGGCGGGGTTGTCGCCATAGACGGTGGCGCGGGCCATATCGCCCTCTGCAAGGCGCACGACCTGGCCGCCTTTGAGGTCGATGGCGGGGAATACGATCATAGATTTAGTCCTTTCGCAAGGGGCCGCGCTTGACGTGCCGATTTCTCAAGAGAAATCGGTTGCCCCCCTGCACCCCCATGCCGTCTCCCGGCGAGAGGGTGGTTTTGCCCGATCCTTGGCGATAAACGCCCCGCCGCGTAGCGGCTATAAAGCCTGCGGCGAAGAGAAACTGCCCAATGCTGAAACCCTACAAATTTGGGGAGCGCGAGGGGGTAACCCCCTCGCATCTTCCTCTTCCCCCCCCTCACGGCTTCCACTCCAAAAACCGCGCCAACAGCGCCAGCCCATAGGTTTGGCTCTTTTCGGGGTGGAATTGCACGCCCAGAATATTGTCATGCGCGACCGCAGCCACGATGCCGCCGCCGTGGTCGCTCATTGCCGCGATGTGGCGGCCTTCCTCGGGGATCAGGTGGTAGGAATGGAGGAAATAGGCCTCGCCCGGCTCGATCAGCGTTGCGCCATCGGGGTGGCGTTGCGGCCAGACGTCGTTCCAGCCCATGTGGGGGATTTTGATGGTGGGGTCTGCCGGCGCGATGTGCCGCACCTCGCCGGGCACCCAGCCAAGGCCCTCTGTGATGCCATGCTCCACGCCCCGGCTGGCCAGCAATTGCATGCCTACGCAAATGCCAAGGAACGGTGCGCCGCCGACATGCACCCGCTCCTCCATCGCGGCGATCAGGCCGGGGATGGCGCGCAGCCCGGCCGCGCAGGATTTGAACGATCCGACGCCCGGCAGCACGATGCGGTCCGCCGCGCGCACCACATGGGGGTCGGCAGTGACGACGACATTCTGCGCGCCCGCCGCCTTCAGCGCATTGGCCACCGATTGCAGATTGCCCGCTCCGTAATCGACCAGAGCCAGAACCTCGGTCATTCCGTCAGCCTTTCAGAGAGCCGCCACCCAACAGGCCTTTGGTAGATGGCACGGCGCCCGCCTTGCGCGGGTCCAACTGAACGGCCTGACGCAGCGCAATGGCCAGGCCCTTGAACAGCCCCTCGATGATGTGGTGATTGTTGGCACCGTACAGCAGTTCGGCGTGCAGCGTGATGCCGGCGGCCTGCGCGAAGGACTGGAACCAATGCTCGAACAATTCGGTATCCATTTCGCCCAGACGCGGCTGGGTAAAGCTGGCCTTCCACACGCACCAGGGCCGGCCCGAAATATCCAGAACCACCCGCGCCAGACACTCGTCCATCGGCGAATAGGCCATGCCATAACGTCCGATCCCCGCCTTGTCACCCAAGGCCTGCGTGATGCACTGGCCGATGGCGATGGCGCTGTCCTCGGTGGTGTGGTGCTGGTCGACGTGCAAATCGCCCTTGATGTGGCAGGTGATGTCGATCAGCGAATGGCGGCTGAGCTGCTCGATCATGTGATCAAGGAAGCCGATGCCGGTCGCCACATCATAGGCGCCGGTGCCATCAAGGTTGACCTCAACCCTGATGTCGGTCTCGTGAGTCTTGCGGGCGATTTTGCCAAGCCGGCCGGTGGAGGTGCTCATAATGCCCGCCTATAGGCCGGGGGGGGCGAATGGCAAGCCTTGCGAAGGCGAAGCGACAGGCAAATATGCGATCCCCCCTTGACCCGGCGTCGCACGCGCGCCACTTGAGGTGCCATGAACGAAAGCGAACCCGACAGCCTGATCCCCTATGACGAAATCGTGCAGGAGGCCCTGCGCGCTGTAGTCGGCCGCGTGCTGGGCCAAGTGGAGGCGAGCGGCGGGGACCTTCCCGGCAATCACCATTTCTACATCACCTTCAAGACCACCGCGCCGGGGGTTTCGATCCCCACCCATCTGAAGGCGCGTTTCCCCGACGAGATGACTATCGTCCTCCAGAACAAATTCTGGGATCTGAAGGTTTCCGGGGATGGTTTTTCGGTGGGTCTGAGCTTTAACTCGATCCCTTCCAAGCTGGACATTCCTTTCAGCGCGATCACCGCCTTTGTCGATCCGGCGGTGGATTTCGGCCTGCAATTCCAATCCGCCGAGGATGATTTGGAGCCCGAACCGCACGAGGCCGCCGAAAACGATTCGCCCGCAGGTGCCGCCCCCGCTGTCACCGCCGAGGATGGGTCCAACGTCGTATCGGTCGATTTCGGCCGGAAGAAATAAGGCGAACGCGATGGCAAAGCCCCCCCTGCCCGGCAAAGACGTCCTGACGGGTCTGCACAAAAAGCATGGCCGCAAGGTGTTTTCCAAAGCGATCGACACCCTGCTGCCGCCCAAGAACGGCGCCAAACCGACGATGGCGGACAAGGTGGCGAAATTCGTCTTGCTGCGCCTCGCCACAAAATCACTGCCCGGTGCGATCATGGTTGGCGGCGGCCTGCTGGCCAAACACCTGCATGGCAAGCACCAAGAGCGCAAGGCCAGGGCGGCCAGCAGCGCGGTGGTCGATGTGACGCCCCGCAAATCTGCGGAGACCAAATCCGCAGCGACCAAGACGCTAAAATAGCCGCTTACGCACTTGATCGAATAGGACGGTTGGCGCAAAAGCGGCCATGCCTAGCACCGACCACCACCATCACGACAACCTGCATCGCCGCGGTTTGATGTTCATTCTGTCCAGCCCATCGGGCGCGGGCAAGACGACCATTGCGCGCCGCCTGCTGGAAACCGACGCCGAAATCCGCATGTCGGTATCCGCCACCACCCGGGCGATGCGCCCAGGCGAGGTGGACGGACGCGATTACCATTTCGTGACGCGCGAAGCCTTCGACGCCATGGTGGAGGCCGATGATTTCTACGAATGGGCCGAGGTTTTCGGGCATTGCTATGGCACGCCCAAATCGCACATCCGCGCTGGGCTGAAGTCGGGCGAGGATTTCCTGTTCGACATCGACTGGCAGGGCACGCAGCAGCTGTATCAAAAGGACCAACAGGACGTCGTCCGCGTCTTCATCCTGCCCCCCAGCATTGACGAACTGCACCGCCGGCTGTCCTCACGCGGCACCGACGCGCCAGAGGTTGTCGCCGCCCGCATGGCCCGCGCCAAGGCGGAAATCAGCCATTGGGACGGCTATGACTATGTGGTGGTCAATGAAGACCTCGACGAGTGTTTCGAGCAAGTAGCCCAAATTCTAGCCGCCGAACGCATGAAGCGCGCCCGCCAAACCGGGCTGATCCCCTTTGTACGCGGCTTGATGCGGGGCGAGTGACAAAGCCGGATCAGCTTGCCCAAGGTGTGTCATTGGGGCTTTGCCACAGGCGCGCGTCTTGTTCCGCCAGCCGCCAAAGCCATGATCGGCCGCCTTGGCCAATCCTGCCTCTAGCCATCAAAAACGCTTCACATCACACCTCAGCCGATTAAAGAGCGCCCCATGTCCAATACGCACGATCCCCATCTGCTCGCCAAGGCCGAAACGCTGATCGAGGCGCTGCCCTACCTCAAACGGTATGAAGGGCGGACCTTTGTGGTCAAATACGGCGGCCACGCCATGGGCAACCCCGAATTGCAGCATGATTTCGCGCAGGACATCGTGCTGTTGAAGGCTGTCGGCATCAACCCCGTGGTGGTGCATGGCGGCGGACCGCAGATCGGCAAGATGCTGAAGGCGCTGGGCATCGAATCGCAATTCGTCGATGGCCTGCGCGTCACCGACGAGGCCACCGCGCATGTCGCCGAAATGGTGCTGTCGGGATCGATCAACAAACAGATCGTCAGCTGGATCGCCAAGGCCGGCGGGCGCGCGATGGGCATTTCGGGCAAGGACGGCGCGATGGTCACGGCGCGCAAGCTGCCGGCGCGCAAAGCCCCTAAATCCATCGCCGACCCCGATAATGACGGCGATCTGGTGGTCGATCTGGGCTATGTCGGCGAGCCGGACACCATCGACATCAGCGTGATTGAGACGATCTCGGCGGCGGGCATGATCCCGGTGATCGCCCCCATCGCCAGCGGCCCCAATGGCGAAACCTATAACATCAACGCCGATACCATGGCCGGCGCGATTGCCGCCTCGATCGGCGCGGCGCGTTTGTTCCTGCTAACCGATGTGACGGGCGTGCTGGACAAGGACAAGAAGCTGCTCACCGACCTCAAGCCCCGCGACATCGCCGCCCTCACGGCAGAGGGCACGATTTCGGGCGGCATGATCCCCAAGCTGGAAACCTGCGTCCACGCGGTGGAGTCGGGCTGCGAGGCCGCCGTGGTGCTGGATGGCCGGGTGCCGCATGCCATGCTGCTGGAGTTTTTCACCTCGCGCGGAGCGGGAACGCTGATCCGGGCTGGCTGACCTCCCCTTATTCGGCATTCCACATTTGCTAATGCGCTTTGCACTAAGGTTGCCCTTGGGGTACGCCTTCGGCTAGGTGGTGCCATCCTAACCCAGAGGAACCCCGCGTGCTGCCAGCCTTGTTTGAAATCGCCAGCTATTTGCTCGGCATCTTGCGCATGATCGTGATCATCCAATTCGTGATGAGCCTGCTGATCAATTTCAACGTTATCAACACGCATAATGATTTCGTGGCGGGCACATGGCGCGCGCTGAACATCCTGCTGGAGCCTTTTTACCGCCCGCTGCGGCGTATTCTGCCCGACACGCGCCCGATTGATTTTTCGGCGATGGCGCTGCTGGTCTGCCTGACCGTCGCACAAATCGTACTGAACCATATGGAAATGTCCCTGATATGAGCGCCGCAAACATCATCGACGGCAAAGCCTTTGCCGCCACCCTGCGCGGCCAGATCGGCACCTTGGCGCGCAGCTTCGAGGGCAAAACGGGCCGCAAGGCGGGCCTGGCCGTGGTGCTGGTGGGCGAGGACCCCGCCAGCCAGGTCTATGTCCGCGCCAAGGGCAAGCAGACGGTCGAGGCCGGCATGGCGAGCTTTGAACACAAGCTGCCCGCCGAGACGCCCGAGGCCGACCTGCTGGCGCTAATCGCACAACTGAACGCCGACCCTACGGTCGATGGCATTCTGGTGCAACTTCCCCTGCCCGGCCACATGGACGAGCAAAAGGTGATCAGCGCCATCAACCCCGACAAGGATGTGGACGGTTTCCATGTGGAGAGCGCCGGGCGTTTGGCGGTGGGTCAGCCGGGCTTTGTGCCTTGTACGCCTCTCGGCTGCATCATGCTGCTAAAGGACCGTTTGGGCAGCCTTTCGGGGCTGGATGCGGTGGTGATCGGCCGGTCGAACATCGTTGGCAAACCGATGGCGGCGTTGCTGCTGGCCGAAAGCTGCACCGTCACCATCGCGCATAGCCGCACCAATAACCTGCCCGAAGTGGTGCGCCGCGCCGATATCGTAGTCGCCGCCGTGGGCCGCGCCGAGATGGTCAAGGCGGACTGGATCAAGCCCGGCGCGACCGTGATCGACGTCGGCATCAACCGAGTTCCCGCCCCCGAAGGCAAGACGCGGCTGGTGGGCGACGTCGATTTCGTGGGCGTATCGGCGGTGGCGGGCGCGATTACCCCCGTCCCCGGCGGCGTCGGCCCGATGACCATCGCCGTGCTGCTGAGGAACGCGCTGGTAGCCGCCTATCGCAACGCCGGCATCCCGCTGGCCGAGGGCACCATCTGATGCGCTTGGCGCGCCTTTTGCTGGCGGGGGGGCTGATATTGGCCCCCGCCGGAATAGCAGAGGCGCGCCCCCATCAGCCCGCTTACGCTGACCCCGCCGACGTCATTACCGCAGAGATCGCCCTTGCCAGGTTGATAAAAGACAAGGGCCAATCCAGCGCGTATCGCGCCACGATGGCGGCGGATGCGGTGATCTTCGTACCCCAACGCGTGAACGCCGCCGCATGGCTGAAGGGCCATACCGACTCTGCCCAAGCCATCACGCGAGCCGTGCGCGAGGTATGGATCAGCTGCGATGGCAGCTTCGCCCTCGCCGACGGGGTGTGGAGCCAGGGCAGCGAACACGGATGGTTTTCTAGCGTCTGGCAGCGTCAGAAAAAAGGCGGCTACAAATGGGTATTGCAGGATGGCGACAGCACGAAGGACGCCGACGCCGGTTCCGACTCCATCGCCGCGCATGTCGCCGATTGCCCCAAGGCAAAGGACAAGGCCACCATCGCGGCGTGGAATGGTAAATCAGCTCCCTCGGACGGCGCAGCCAAACCCGTCCCCGGCAATTCCACTGACATGACATTGCACTGGGAAACCAGCGCGGAACCGGACGGCGCGCATAACCTCAGCGCGTGGATGTGGAAGGATGGCGATATGCAGCAGATCCATATTACCGAAGTTGACGCGCCCACCCCCGCAGGCCATCGCTAGGCTATGCTGAACCTGTTCCTCTCCACCTTCGTGACGCTGTTCGTGATTATCGATCCGCCCGGGTGTGCGCCGATTTTCGCTGGGCTCACCCGCGATGCCACGCACAAACAGGCGTTTCGGATCGCGCTGCGGGCGACGGTGATTGCGGGGCTGATCCTGCTGATGTTCGCCACGGTGGGGCGCAAACTGCTCGATGCCATGCATATCGAGATGGACTCGTTTCGCATTGCCGGCGGCCTGATGCTCTTCCTGATCGCGCTCGACATGGTGTTTGAAAAACGCACCCAGCGGCGCGAGGAGCGCGCCGAAAAGGTGCTCCACGATCACGAGCCAGAGGACGTCTCGGTGTTCCCGATGGCGATGCCGATGATTGCCGGGCCGGGTTCGATCGCCGCCGTGATGTTGGCGACATCGCGCGCGCATGATGGCGCGGAGATGGGCGTGATGCTGGCGGCGCTGATTTCAGTGTTGCTGCTCAATCTGGCAGGACTGGCGGCGGCCAAGCCGATCATGCGCCTGCTGGGAACACGGGTGGAGGCGGTTATTACCCGCGTGCTGGGTGTGCTGTTGGGGGCGCTGGCGGTGCAATTTGTGGTGGACGGATTGCGCGGCGCCTTGGGCTAGGCTGTCAGCATGTGCTAGCGGCGCATGATGGAAATTGAATGCTTGCCTGACCAACAGCTTGAGGCGCCCCCCACCAGCTGGCTGGATGCTCTGCACGCCACTTTTGGTTTTTCTGCCTTGCGCGGGGTTCAGCAACAGGTGATCGCCCGCGTTATGGACGGCAGGTCCACGCTGGCGGTGATGCCGACGGGCGCGGGTAAATCGCTGACCTATCAATTGCCAGCGGTGATGTTGCCGGGCACCTGCGTGGTGGTCAGCCCGCTGATCGCCTTGATGCACGACCAACTGCGCAGCGCGGAGGCCAACGGCATTCGCGCCGCCAGCCTGACCAGCATGGACACCGACCAACTGCGCACCATGCAGCGGCTGCGGGACGGCGATCTGAACCTGCTCTATGTCGCGCCAGAACGCGCCAGCCAGCCGCATTTCCGTGAGCTACTGGCCGAGGCGCACATCAGCCTGTTCGCCATCGACGAGGCGCATTGCGTGTCCGAATGGGGGCATGATTTCAGGCCCGACTACCGCCTGCTGCGCGGGATGCTGGACGCGATGCCGACCATCCCCCGCCTCGCGCTGACAGCGACGGCGGACAGCCATACGCGGGCCGATATCCTGACTCAGCTGGGCATTCCCGAGGACGGGTTGATCGTGGCGGGCTTTGACCGGCCCAACATCCGATACCACATCGCCCCGCGCGACACCCCCGTCGAGCAGTTGAAACGCCTGATTATGGACACCCCCGGCGCAGGGATCGTCTATGCCCCCAGCCGCGCGCAGGTGGACCGGCTGACCGTGCAACTGGCCGCCACCGGGCGCCCGGTGCTGCCCTATCACGCGGGCCTGCCGCCCGAAGTGCGCGCCGCCAATCAGGCCAAATTTGTCGCCAGCGAGGATATGGTGATGGTCGCCACCATCGCCTTTGGCATGGGCATCGACAAGCCCGATGTGCGATTTGTCGCCCACGCCGGCCTGCCCAAATCGATCGAGGCCTATTATCAGGAAACCGGTCGCGCGGGGCGTGACGGCGACCCGGCGGTGGCCCTGATGTTGTGGGGCGCAGAGGACTTTGCCCGCGCCCGCCAGCGCCTCGGCGAAATGGGCGAGCACCGCATTGCCGGCGAACGGACGCGCCTCAACGCGCTGGCCGCTTTGGTCGAATCCGCCGGATGCCGCCGCGCCCTGCTGCGCCGCCATTTCGGCGAGGACGCGCCCGCACATTGCGGCAATTGCGACAATTGCCTGGCGCCGCCGCAAGTCACCGACACCACCGAACTGGCGCGTAAGCTGCTGTCGGCGGTATTTCGCACCGGGCAATCCTTCGGTCTGGGTTATCTGGAAAAGCTGCTGACCGGGGCGGCGGATGAAAAGATCCGCGCGCGCAGCCATGACCGGCTCAGTGTGTTCGGTATTGTCCCGCGCGAGGAAGCCCCCCAACTCCGCGCCCTCGCCCGCGCGTTGCAGGCACGCGGCAGTCTGGAGCAAAACGAACATGGCGGGTTGATGTTGGCCGGCGACGCGCGCGAAATCCTGAAGGGCGAGGCTGTGGTGGCGATCGTCGTGCCGCCCCGCACGCCCAAATCCGCCGCCAAAAAGGCCCGCCGCGCAGAACCGACCGCCTACCCCGCCGACGATCCTCTGTTCGAGGCCCTACGCGGATGGCGGCGCGAAACGGCGGTGGCCGCCAAAGTGCCGCCCTATGTCATATTCCACGATTCCACCTTGCGGGAAATCGCGCTGCACCGCCCGGCGACCATGGCTGAGTTGGGCACCATCCAAGGCGTCGGCACGCGCAAGCTGGAGGCGCATGGCGATGCGCTGCTGGAACTGCTGCGCGGCGTCTAACGCTCCTCGCCGGTGGCCTGCATCCGCTGGCGGGCCTTGTTGCGCGCGCCCTCTGCCGGGGTCAGCCCCGTCACGCGGCCCAGCCCGAAGGCTGGCATATTGCCATAAACCGTCTCATATTGGCCGGCTTCCACGCAGTAAGTCTCGTGGAAAATGCCGACCGCGGCGCCGCTGTTGGCCTTGCGATAGAACTCTTTCCATGCGGGCAGATGGCTTTGGCCGCGGTCCTTGGCATAGGCCTCCAGATGGTCAAAGCTGCGCCAATATTGCAGGAACATCAGCGTCCGCAGCCCGCCACGCAACATTTCGCCGCCCATATAGCCGCTGTCGGGGTTGGCGGACAGTTCAGCGATCATCGGCCCCATCGCGCGCGCCACCGGCCACCATTTGTCGATACGGTGCAGTTTGTTAATCCGCATCCCGATCATGAAAACCGTGATCGGCCCCTTGTGGCCAGCGGTAAACCGGCCAAGGTGAACGGTGTTGGGCATCCAAATTCTCCATAAGACGCAGGCGAGCCGCGCGCTTCGTGTGTTTTCCGTAAGCCAGGGCTTGCGCTTCGGCAAGAAGCTTGCCAAAGGGCGCGCAGGGCTTGCAACCAGCCTGCCATATGGCCCCTTCGTCTAGCGGTTAGGACGCGGCCCTCTCACGGCTGAAGCACGAGTTCGATTCTCGTAGGGGTCACCATAAAATCAATAAGTTGACTGATCAGCTTGGGGAATCCCCCCAATGCATCCCCAATAAGCGGTTTGCTGGCATCGAGCCGTTGCCCGGCGATACTTCCCACAAGTATAGAGAGAGAGTGCGCATTGCACCCTCAAAAATTGGCTGAAAATTGCCAATTTTTTTCACGTGCCGACTACGAGGGTGCGGATAGCATCTCAGAAAATGGCGGAAATGCTGGATGCACCCGTGCGTGAGGTGTGTATCCAATTTGCTGGCCCGATGCGTAGCATCGCGGCCCAGTTGCAGATCGCACAATTTCTCCAATAGGGATGTTCATACAGTCAGATTGAGCGGGCCGTCCTTTTGCGTCGCTCCAACTTCAGTCCGCCTACCAATCATTCTCGCTAAGTTGGCAGCTTCGTGCGATATAACCGCCCTGCACAAGCCGGGACGAGGGGAGAGGTCAATGGATGACAGCGGTCCACAGACTTTTGACGATCTTGTTGCGCAAATGTGCAAGCCCCGCGTCTTCACGGAGGCCGATCTTGATGATCCCTATGACCCAGTGATGCAGCATCCCGTGATGGACGAAATTCGTGCGGAGGTCATGCAGAGGGTTCGCGCGAGCGCCCAGCCCCACGACGAATATCTATCATTCTACCCAGCGAGTAGGATGTATCATCTGTTCGTGTCAGCCACCAACGAAGTGGATGAGGAAATTCCTTGGGTGCATAATCAGGGGGCGGCCTTCATTAACAAGGTCCCCGGTAAGCCCCGGCTATACACATTGGACATTGCCGACGCAGCCGCAGAATATGTGAACCAGCCGCTCCGGTCTAAGACATTTGACCGCATTCTGCTGGATGCGCTCATAGCATCAGAGCTTTTTTCGTTCATTGATGATCCCGCCACTCATGACCTACGCTCTGGCTGGAGAATATGGGGCTTTGCTATCAATCTCGTCCTCGCCGCTTTCTTGGTCTGGGTGTCTAGTGGCGCGACATGGGCAAAGTCGATAAGTGCATTTTTGATTATAGGCCCATTCATCGCGCCAATGCTCGACAAACGGCGCAAGCGTATGGCCGCGCTCGTTTTGGCCATGGCCGACGCATACCGCACTCTTAACGGGCCAATCTCATCGCTTTCGGAAGTGCGCCACGCCGTCGATGCCGCCCGAGATAAAGGGGCTGTATGGCCAACACCTCTTTGGGTTCTGCTAGACGATATTCAAGCTAGGCGAGTTTCAGTTTGAACCAGTCGGATCAGCCTAACCTACTCTTGCACCATTCGCACGAGTTCCATCAGGCACCGCATCGCCCCTATTACCTGAGCCGAATAAAGCCCATGCTTGCGCGCGTTCGCATTGCCCTTAGGCGCACCCTGATTCGTCCCGCCGTGCATACGGCACCGATTCCGCCCTTTCACGGCTGGCGACTGGCACGCCGTTCCCGAACGAGTCTTGGCCAAGCAGCGCTGGGCCGATGCCAGCGGGGTAGGTTGCATGGGATTGATCCTCATTTTTGTTATTTCCTTGCCCCCCGGGCGTCAGGTTTTCGGCGATGACGGTTTGCCCGCCGCGATTATCGACATGAATATGGCGCACCACCTGCTCACCGCCGCGCCGCATACGCGCCAAGGTTTCCAATTGCCCCTGTGAGGCGCGCAAAAGCTTTGTGGCGAGGTTTCCGAAGGTTTGCACCTGTGGCACCCACTCGGCTCCCCCAAGCTGGCTCAATGCGCGCATGGCGGCATCATGCGTGACATACAGTTGCACCAACAACAGCACCTCCGATTGATCCTTGGGGCCCATGCTCTCGATAAAGGACAGCGCGGCGTTATAGCGGTCTGTGGAGTCCGCACCTACCGAACCCAGGTATTTAAGCAGTTCAGAGGCCCTTGCGTTCACAGGGTCCATCGAAACCGCGCCAAATGTCTTTTGAAGCTTTAGCAGGCTCAAGGTTTCACAATCACCGTCCATGCTTATGGTGTTGCCGCCATCGGGCTTGCGGGTCAGTTTCACTTTAACCGGGGCGGACGTTTTCCCCTTTGCTATAGCAAGGGTGGTAAGTTCGCTCTGTTTGGTTTTGGAGAGGTTCTCCCAACCGGGTAGCGACTTGGCCAACAAGGCTTTGGCATCATCCTCATTGCCGTTCACTGGCAATTCAATGTTTGTGCAGGCAGTGGCCTTGGGCGTTTTCCTCTTGCGTTTACCGGCGCTCGGCCCTGTATTCGGTTTCGTGGTCATGCGGCTTTGATCCTAATTTGCTGGCCTGTTTTCACCCCGCTTTTGGGGTCAAATTGGGCCACGATGGGGTTTGAGGTGTTTTCGGGCATGGTTTTGGCCGGATCGCTGACACCACCCATGGTAGTAGCTATATGTGTGGCGGAATCCCGAACGATGGGCATTGGCGGAAAACCGCCATTTGCGTAGGTTTGTGTATTGGAATCCAATACCGGTTCGGCTGGCGGATCATGGCTAAAAGTGGCCAGCGTTCCGGAATCCAATACCGGCAAACGATTTTGATTGCGGGCTTTGCGATAGGCCTTGAGGGATTTAAGCCCGCGCTCCAGCCGCGCGCCATAGGTCCGGCGCAGATCGTGAAAGCCAGTCGGTGCCAGTTTCGCGGCGATGCACGCGGTGGCAAGGGGGCGGGCCTGTTGCGAAGGCCCCCAACGCCTGCCATCCGGTCGCGGAAAAATGAAACTCGTAGATTCCTTGCTCAGCGTTGCTTGCTCGAAAAGCTGGACACCCTCCCCTTCGAGATATACTGCCCGCGCAACCCCGGCCTTGGTTTCGCGCAGCCAAATGGTTTGCGATTGCCGGTCAAAATCCCGTACCTCCAAACCCGCCAATTCGGAATACCGCGCGCCGGTCAGCAAGGCAGCTTGCAACAAGGGGCGTATAGCCGGGTCGCAGGCATTGACGAGGCGGCGCGCTTCATCATCGGATACGCCAACAGCAGGCGGCGACCTCTGGCGCATCGGCGCACCAGTTCTGGCAAGAGGTTGATACCGTCCTGCTGCCCGCGATCAGCAAGGGCGATCAGGCCACCACCAAGGCCAGCTATGCGCGCGTATCGGCGATCTATCAGACGCACCGCCAGCAGATCGACGCGCTGGTCACCGCCGCGCAAAAGGGCAATGACGACATCGTGGCAAACGGCAATTCCACCATGCTGACCGTGGTCAGCTTCATGGCCTTTATGGCGCTGTTGATCCCGGCGATGGTGGTGGGGGGGCGTGATCGGTTTCCGCCGAATGGCCGTCGATCCGCTGGCCCTGATTATCTCCGAGGTTGAGGCGGTGGCGATGGGCGATCTGACCCGCGATGTATCCACCACCCGCACCGACGAAATCGGCGAGGTGATGGCGCGGCTGCACGCAATGACCACGAGCCTGCGCGATGTGGTGGCCCAGACGGCGCAGGTCGCCGAAAATGTCACCGCCGGCAGCCGGCAACTGTCCTTTACCGCCACAGTAATGTCGCAAGGCTCGACCGAACAGGCCTCCGCCGCCGAGGAAGCCTCCGCATCGATGGAGGAAATCGCCGCCAACATCAAACAAAACGCCGATAATGCCGCGCAAACCGAAAGAATTGTACAACAATCCTCGCGCGATGCCGAAACCAGCGGCCAAGCCGTCCTGAATGCCGTCAACGCGATGCGCACCATCGCCGACAAGATCGGCATTGTGCAGGAAATCGCCCGCCAGACCGACCTGCTGGCGCTGAATGCCACCTAGAGGCCGCGCGCGCCGGCGAATATGGCAAAGGCTTTGCGATGGTCGCCAGCGAGGTTCGCAAGCTGGCCGAACGCAGCCAAGCCGCCGCCGCCGATATCAGCGCGGTCTCGGCCAATACCGTATCGGCCGCGATCGAGGCCGGTGAGATGCTGACGCGGCTGGTACCCGACATCCGCCGCACCGCCGAACTGGTATCCGAAATCAGCGCCGCTTGCCGCGAACAGGATATCGGCGCCAGGCAGATCAATCAGGCGATCCATCAGCTGGATGCCATAACCCAGCAAAATTCCGCCGCGTCCGAACAGATTTCCACGACATCGGAAGAACTTGCCGACAAGTCGGAGCAGTTGCAGCGGAGCATCGCCTACTTCCAAGTCGGCGCCGTCAACGCGCCTGGCGCCAAGGCGATAAACGCGCCTCAAAGTATCAAGGACCGCGCCAGCGCCAAACTGACCCGCGCCAAACCGGTCAGCAAGGGCGTCGCCATCGGCAGGCAAAAACCCCGTTCGCATGGCTTTGCGCTGCATCTCACCCAAGGCGGCCGCGATGACGATGATATGCAGTTCGCGTCCCCCGTCAGCACCTATCGCTCTGATATGGGGTTGTAAATTAAGGAGGGTTATGGTCTCGTCGTAGTTACGAAGGATACGAAGATGGACGCCACCGTCAAGGGCCTCGACTGGGCGATAGCGCGTGCGCAAGAGGCAGAGAATTTTGCCGCTGCCGGCCAGACTGCGCACGCCTTTGCTCGATGGGCGCAGCTTATCCCCAAACTGGTCGGCGCGCTTGCTGGATCGAATTGGATAGAGCGTGCCCTCAATGATGACGAGCGCGTGAAGATTAAAAGCGGCTGCGTTGGCCCGGCGCCGTATAGCGATAAAGGTCTAGCGGCGAATAGGCAGGCGTGCTGTCTGACAACGGCTGACCGAGCCCGGCGCTGCGCCCTAGCACTTCGCTGATCTCGTGTTCCAAAATCCCGATGGCATCATAGGCTCCAGCGACAGCCCGTTTGTTGGGATCAAAGCTATAGTTGGCGCCGGACCCCAGCCCGACGTAGCCATCGATGGCGTCAACAGGGTTGCCGCCTTGCGCGAAATACCCCAACGCCCGCGCCTGAGCCAGCGTAATGACCATAACTCCGCCGCTGACGCCATTGCTGCCAATCGTCGCGCTGTTGCCTTGCAGCACTTCTGCTTCGGTGGCCAAGTAGCCAGCAATCGCCCCCGGATCATGCGAGCCCCAGGTCAACATCGTCCCGATAATACTAGTCGCGCTGGCGGTCACCAAGCTTGCGCTGCTCTCGCCCATTGATCCCGCATCCATCGCTTGACCAGCCACTTCGCCCCAGCCGAAATCGATATTGATGGTGATGTTATTGGTGATGGTTGTTTCGAAATATTGGACAGCAGCCTGTACGACCAGCTTGCGGCTCGTAACGCAGGCCCGCGCCATTTAGAACGGTGCGCCCGTGAGCGGGCTCGCCCTATATCGCATTGGACAGCAGGGGTGGCATTGTGCTTTCATACCCCAATGAAGAATGTTTTCGCGGCCTGCTTCTCGCCCGGCGCTTTGGCGCTTTCGCTGTGTCTTGCGGGCGCGCCCACAGCAAAGGCGCAGTCAGCCCCCCCGACTGTAACCACGCCGATCGAGGTCGCTGATCCGATGGTCGGCACCGGCGGTGAAGGACATACCTTCCCCGGCGCCACCGCGCCCTTTGGCATGGTGCAACTGTCGCCCGACACCGACACATCCTGCCAGATCCGGGCGTGCTATGGCCATGCGGCAGGCTACCGCTACGACGATCCGACCATAGAGGGTTTTTCGCACACCCATTTTTCGGGCGCGGGCCATTCCGACCTGGCCGATTTTCTGGTGATGCCGATGGCGGGCGAAGCCAAGCTGGACCCCGGCGACCCCAAAGTGGTGGGATCGGGCTATCGCAGCCGCTTCTCGCATGACAGCGAAATCGCCCGCCCCGGATATTATGCCGTGACACTGGCCGATCAGGGCATCCGCGCTGAAATGACCGCAGGCACGCGGGTGGGTGTGCATCGCTACACCTTCCCACCGGGCGCGAGGGCGCGGCTGGTGGTTGATCTGCGCTCATCGCTCTACAACTATCCCGGCAAGGTGTTGTGGTCTGGCCTGCACCTGCGCCCCGACGGGACCCTGACGGGTTTTCGCGAAACGCGCGGCTGGGCTCCGGGGCGCAAGCTGTTCTTTGCGATGCGGTTTTCAGCGCCGCTGGTGGGCGCGGACTTGATAGACCGTGACACCAATGTGCCCTATCGCGGGTTTGCCGGGCCAAAGGGGGCGGAGAAGCTGGGCAAAGCCTTGGAGGCCGCGCTGGATTTCGGCACGCTGAACGCGCCTTTGGAGGTGAAAGTCGCGCTGTCCGGCGTGGACGAGGCGGGCGCTGTGGCCAATTTGGACAGCGAGCCGGGCGGGTTTGACGCCGCATTGGCCGCCACCACCGCCGCTTGGGGCCGGGCGCTGGGCGCGGTGGAGATCGACGCACCCGCGCCCATGCGCCGCAATCTCTATACCGCGCTGTACCACAGCCTGCTCGCGCCCAGCGTGTGGAGCGATGCCGATGGCCGTTATCGAGGACCCGATGACGCTGTGCATCAGGCCAAGGGCTTCACCTTCCGCTCCACCTTTTCGCTATGGGACACGTTCCGGGCGGAACATCCTTTGCTCACCCTGATCCAGCCCGAACAGACCACCGCCGATGTCGTCAACTCGCTGATCGAGAGCCAGCGTTACAGCCCCGATGGCATTCTGCCGGTCTGGCAATTTGCTGGGCGAGAGACATGGTGCATGATCGGCTATCACGCCGTGCCGGTGATTGCGGATGCCTACCTCAAGGGGCTCAAGGGCTTTGACGCCGACGCCGCGCTGAAGGCCATGGTCGCCAGCGCCACCCATGCCAGCTATGGCGGGCTTGGCGAATATATGGCGCGCGGCTACGTGCCCATCGACCGCGAGCCAGAGGCGGCATCGAAAACCGTCGAATATGCCTTTGACGACTGGACCATCGCCCGCATGGCCCGCCAGATGGGCAAGGATGACATCGCCAAGACCTTTGAAAAACGTGCCGGCAACTGGCGCAATTCCTTCGATACGGCCAGCGGCTGGCTGCGCGCGCGCAAGACCGATGGCACGTTCCGCACACCCTTTGACCCCACCGCGATCAACTATGGCTCGGACTATACAGAAGGCAATGCGTGGCAATATAGCTGGTTCGTGCCGCAGGATCAGGCCGGGCTGTTCCACATGCTGGGCGATGATGCGAAGGTGGTGGCCAAGCTGGACGCCATGTTCGATTTCGACAATTCCAAGGTGGATTACAGCCACGCCGAGGACATCTCCGGCCTGATCGGTCAATATATCCACGGCAATGAACCCAGCCACCATGTCGCCTATCTCTACGCCTACGCCGGCGCGCCTTGGCGCACACAGGCCCGGCTGAAACAGATCGTCGACAGCCAGTACAAGCCCACGCCGGATGGGCTGGCGGGCAATGATGACCTTGGCCAAATGTCGGCATGGCTGGTGTTCACCGCGCTGGGATTTTACCCTGTGGCGCCGGGGTCGAACCAATATGTCATCGGCCGGCCGTTCGTATCGCGCGCCGCCATTCACCTGCCAAATGGCAAAACATTCACCGTCATGACCGATGGCCTGTCCGACGCGCATCCTTATGTGGACGGAGTAAAGCTGAATGGCCGCCCGCTGGACCGCGTGTGGATCAGCGATGCCGAAATCCGCGCCGGGGGCGAATTGCGCTTTACCATGAGCGCCGCGCCGAACAAGGCTTGGGGCAAGGCGTCAGCGGCGCGCCCATTTTCGATGACTGGCGGCAGATGACCATTCCCACCGCCCCCAATGGCTGTATGCCCCAATTGCTGTATGATATGTCGCCATGAAAGACATCGACAGCTCATATTTGATCGGCCCGCGTGACAAGCTTGCCTATCTGGACAGTCAGTCGGTTGATTTGCCGCGCGCCATCAGCCCGCTGACCGCGTGGAACTTGCTGATGGCACAGCCGCAGCCGGTTCTGAAATGGGCGTTTTGGCTGCGCGATGCGATTTCCGCGCGCTTTGGCGTGAAAAAGATCGGCGGCTTTTCCGGAAAACCCAGAAATTCTGTGCAGGTGGGCGACCACCTTGATTTCTTCCTTGTCGAAGCGGTGCGGCACGATGCGCTGCTGCTCACCGAACGTGACCGGCACCTCGATGTCATGACCTGCGTTTGGGTCCAGGGGGCGAGGTTGACGATCACTTCCTCGGTCATCGTGCATAATTGGTTTGGGCGGGCCTATATGATGCCGGTCGGCCCCGCGCACAAACTGATCGTGCGGGGCATGCTTAAACGATTGCGGCGTTTGGGCTGAAATCTTACGGCAGCGATAAGGGGGCTGCCTTTATACGCGGCCCCTATGCCCCAACACGACATGCGTCGCCAGATCCGTAGCGGTGGTTTCCATCACGCTGTAACCCAAAGCAGGCAGATCCAACCCCTCGAACATTGCCTCGCCCTGCCCCAGCAAGACCGGCGATATCGCGAAATGGAGTTCGTCGATCAAGCCAGCCCGCAGATATTGGCGAACCGTTGAAACCCCGCCGCCGATTTTGACATCGCGCATACCCGCCGCCTCGCGCGCGCGTTGCAGCGCGGCGTCGATCCCGTCGGTGACGAAATGGAACGTGGTGCCGCCCTCCATGACGATCGGTTCGCGGGCATGGTGTGTCAGGACGAAGGTTGGCGCGTGAAAGGGGGGATTATCAGCCCACCAGCCCTTCCAGCTGTCGTCGGGCCATGGCCCGCGCACCGGGCCGAACATGTTGCGGCCCAGAATAAAGGCGCCAAAGCCATCCATCGAACGGTGGGCGAATGCCTCGTCCATGCCCTCCGTGCCGCCGCTTTGGCCGAACATGGCCTTGAAGGTCCTTGTGCCTGTGAACCAGCGATGCAGCTCCGTCCCGCGTTTGCCCAGTGGATCGGCAAGGCTCTGTTCCGGCCCCGCCCCGAATCCGTCCAGAGACAAGGAAAACCCGGCAACTCTGACACGTCCCGCCATATCAGCTCTCCACCGCTGGGCCGATGATATCCCGATTGCAGGGTGTCCGAAATCAGGCAGCACGGACGGGGCATGGCGGCCCGCCCCCCGTTCAGACGCCGCGTGCAATAGGCAGAGGGCCAAAGGACTGCGTGACGGGCATCAGCTCGATGCTGTTGATGTTCACCCTCGGCGGGCGGCTGGCGACCCAGTACACCGCTTCGGCGATATCGCTGGGCAACAGCGGATCAGCCCCTTCATACAGCTTGGCCGCGCGGGTCTCGTCGCCGCCAAAGCGCACCGTGGAAAACTCGCTGCCGCCCACCATGCCCGGTTCGATATCGGTGACGCGCAGCTTTGTGCCGGCCAAATCGGCCCGCAGGTTCAGCGAGAACTGCCGAACGAATGCCTTGGTCGCGCCATAGACGTTGCCGCCCGGATAGGGGTAGTTCGCAGCAATGCTGCCCATATTGATGATATGCCCCCGGTTGCGCGCCACCATGCCCGGCAACAGCGTGTGGGTGACATAGGCCAGCCCCCGCGCGTTGGTGTCGATCATCCGGTCCCAATCCGCCAAATTCGCCCGCTGAGCAGGCTCCATACCCAGCGCCAGACCGGCATTGTTGACCAGCACATCCACCTCGTCAAAGCCCGCCGGAAGATTAGCCAAGGCCTCGATCACCGCATCGCGGTCGGTCACGTCCAGCGCGATGGTGTGCACCTTGTCGGCACCCAGCGCGGCGCGCAGATCATCCAGACGCTCTGCGCGGCGGCCGATGGCGATGATGCGATGGCCTTCATGGGCAAAACGCTTGGCGATTTCCGCGCCGAACCCGGCAGTGGCTCCTGTAACGGCGACAATCATGCGGGGTTTCCTTTGGGTGTTGGCATTATGCTGCGGCGCGCTGGATCAAGCGGCCCAGACGATCTGCAAAGGCACGCGGGTCGAGCGGCTGCTCGCCATCGACGATCCGCGCCTCGTCGAACAATAGGTGCGCGGCGTCCGCGCGCAAGTCATCGTCTGCGGATAGGGCAGCCAGACGGGTGATCTGCGCATGGCCGGGGTTGACCTCCAGCACCGGCTTGGCACCCGCCGGCGTCTGGCCGGCATTGGCCAGCAGCTTTTCCAATTGCCGGTCCAGCCCGCTTTCGGACGCCACCAGACACACCGCGCTATCGGTCAAGCGGTCCGATGCGCGGACATCCGACACGGCATCGCCCAGCGTTTCCTTCACGAAAGCAAGGAAAGCGGTGACTTCATCGCTGGCCTCTGCCTGCGGTTTGGCGGCCCCTTCGGGCAGCGGGATCAGGCTGAGGTCAGCCGCGCCCTGCGTCACCGACTTGAACGGCTTGCCATCCAGATCAATGCCGCCGTTCACCCAAAAGCTGTCCACCTGATCGGGCAGCAACAGCACCTCGATGCCCCGCGCGCGGAACCCCTCCAGCTGCGGCGAGGCGGCGATACGGTCGAGATCGGTGCCGGTGGCATAATAGATCGCGGTCTGGTTGCTCTTCATCCCGGCGACATAATCGGCCAGCGAACGCCATTCCCCGCCCGCGGTGGTCTTGAACCGGGCCAGACGCAGCAGGGTCTCGCGCCGCTCGAAATCCTCATACAGGCCTTCCTTCAGCACCGCGCCAAAGGTCTCCCATATTTTGGCATAGGCCGCCGGATCGTCCTTGGCGGTCTTCTCCAATTCGCCCAGCACCTTGCCGGTCAGGCCCTTCTTGATGGTGGTCAGGATCGGGCTGTCCTGAATCATCTCGCGCGACATATTCAGCGGCAGATCCGCCGAATCCACCAGCCCCCGCACAAAACGCAGGTAACGCGGCAGCAATTCCGCCTCGTCCGTGATGAACACCCGGCGAACATAGAGCTTGATCCGCCCCTTGCGATCGGGATCGAACAGGTCGAACGGCTTGGTTTCGGGCACAAAGGCCAGCACCGAATATTCGGTCCGCCCCTCGGCGCGGTAATGCAGCGTCAGCGCGGGAGCATCCCATTGCCCGGCCACGCTGCGATAGAAATCGGCGTATTCCTCGCTGGTAATCTCGCTCTTGGGCCGGGTCCACAGAGCGGTGCCATCGGCCAAGGGCGTGGCCTCCGCGTCAGGCTTGTCTTTCAGCGTGATAGGCACCGGCACATGGCCCGATTGCGCGCGCACCATCTGCTCGATCCGGTGGCGCTCGGTGTAATCTTTGGCGTCCTCCAGCAGATGCAGCACGATGCGGGTGCCGCGCGCGGGGGCGTCCTCGGCGGTGATGGGCGCGATGGTATAGGTGCCCAGACCATCCGAAGACCACATCGCCGCCTCGCCGGCCCCGGCCCGGCGCGAAATCACATCGACCTTTTCGGCCACCATAAACGCCGAATAGAACCCCACGCCGAACTGGCCAATCAGCTGAGTATCCTCGCCGCCCTTGCCTGCGGCGATGCGGTCCATGAACGCCTTGGTGCCCGACCGGGCGATGGTGCCCAGCGTCTCGTTCATATCGGCGGCGGTCATGCCGATGCCATTGTCCTCGATGGTCAGGCAGCGCTGGTCGGCGTCCAGCGTGATCGTGATATGCGCCTGCGGATCATCGCCCAGCAAAGCCGGCTCGGCAATCGCCTCATAGCGCAATTTCTCGCAGGCGTCGGCCGCGTTAGAGATCAATTCGCGCAGGAAAACATCTTTGTCCGAATAAACCGAATGCACCATCATCTGCAGCAGCTTGGATACATCCGCCTCGAACGCATGGGTTTTCGGGGCGGCAATGGTGTCGGTCGTCATGGTTGGGTCTGGCTCCGTCAGGTTTGAAATCAAAGGGTGGAAATGGGCGCACACCGGCCAATTTCAAGGGCGATCAAACGGCGCTTCCAAATTGGCGAAACGGCGCTAGGCTGCGGCTTCCAATCGGGGGGACAGAAATGCCGAGCCGCAATTTTCGTAAACGATGGGCCGCTTTGGCCGGGACAAGCCTGGCGGGAACAGCGGTTTTGGCCGCCGCGATGGTCAGTTTTCCGGCGCTGGCAGACACCCCCGCGCCATCGGCTGAGGCTTTGGCGGTGGCGGCGAAATTCGGCACGCTTGATCAGGTGCAGGGCATCAGCCTGTCGCCCGATGGCAAGCATGTCGCGGTGGTCACGCCCCTTGGCGGCGGGGGCACGCTGCTGATGATCGATGTCGAAAACGGCACGATTAAGGGAATATTGCACTCGGCGCACAAAGATCAGCATTTGGTGAATTGCGGATGGACCTCCTCCACGCGGCTGTATTGCCGTATGCGCATGACTCATAACGACGCTGGGCAACTCATCGGCTTTACCAGATTGATCGCCCTTAATGCCGATGGCAGCCATGTTGACATACTGACAGCAACTGGCGGCGGCATAGTCGAAGACGGCGGTGATATTATCGACCGTTCGCCGAATGCCAATGCTGGCGTTGTGCTGATGACCCGGCAGTTCGGACCGGGTGTCCATCAAGGGTTTGCCGATGATGGCGGCCTTGCGGTGGAGGAGGTAAATACCAATAGTTTGAACCGGCATATCATCGAATCGATGAACAGCGAAGCCGAAGAATACCTCTCCGACGGGCATGGCAATGTCCGGATCATGGGGCTGCAACCCACCTCCTCCGCCAACGGTTATGCGCAGAAGAAATTCCGCTATTTCTACCGCCCGCAAGGGGGCCATGGCTGGCAACCGCTGACCACCATCGACACCTCTAACAGCGCATACAGCATCGGTTTCCAACCCGAAGTGGTAGATGGCAAGGCCAATATCGCCTATGGCACCGATGTCCATGACGGCTTCAAGGCGCTGTTCACCATGGCGCTCGACGGTTCGGGCAAGCAGACACTGATCGCCTCGCACCCCAATGTCGATGTCGATGGAGTGATCGCGGTGGGGCCGCACGCCCGCGTCGTCGGCGTGCAATATGCCAGCGAAAAGCGCATGGTCGATTACTTTGACCCCGAACTCAGCCAGCTGAACAAGGCGCTGTCGGGGGCGCTGCCCGGCCACCCCGATGTCGGCATCTGGGACACCAGCGACGACGAAAACCAGATGCTGCTGCTGGCCACCAAGGACACCGATCCGGGCGCGTTCTATCTGTTCGACAAGGCCACCCATCATCTGGGCCAAGTGCTGCCGCTGCGCCCGGAACTGGCCGGCATGACGCTGGCAGAGATGCACTCCATCACCTTTACCGCCGCCGATGGCAGCAAGATCCCCGCCTATCTGACGCTGCCCGCCGGCAGCAATGGCAAGAACCTGCCCGCCATCGTCATGCCCCACGGCGGGCCAGAGGCGCGCGACGAATGGGGCTTTGACTGGCTGGTGCAGTTCTTCGCGGCGCGCGGGTTTGCGGTGCTGCAACCCGAATTTCGCGGATCCACCGGCTATGGCTCGGCATGGTTCAACAAGAACGGGTTCAAGAGTTGGGCCACCGCGATCGGCGATGTCAACGACGCCGGGCGTTGGATGCAGGCGCAAGGCATCGCCGCGCCGGGCAAGATGGCGATCTTTGGCTGGTCCTACGGCGGCTATGCGGCGCTGCAATCACAGGTGGTCGATCCCGACCTGTTCAAGGCGGTGGTCGCCGTCGCCCCCGTCACCGATTTCGACAAATTGCGCGAGGAACGCCGAGGTTTCCTCGATTTTGAACAGGAGGACGCCCGCATCGGCAACGGCACGCATGTACAGGCCGGATCGCCCGCCCGCCACGCCGACCGGTTCAAGGCGCCGGTGCTGCTGTTCCACGGCGACAAGGACCAGAACGTCGGCATCGGCGAAACGCTGCTGATGCGCGACCGTCTGCGCAGCGCCGGTAAACAGGTCGATTTCGTCGAGTTTCCGGGGCTGGATCACCAGCTGTACGATGCCGAAGCGCGCACCAAGATGCTGTCCACCAGCGACGCCTTCCTGCGTAAAGCACTGGGGCTGGCGCCGTAAGCTCAGCCGCCGCGCAGCAATTGCACGCCCCAGTCGCGCTCGAACAAATAGAGCAGGATCCGCGCGGCCTCTCCGCGCGGGCCGGTCAGCGCGCCGTCGCTGTCGCGCCCGCATTCCATCAGCAAGCGCGCGTCATCATGCGCGATGGGCAGCAGGCGCTGGATCTGATCAAGGCTGGCCACCCGAAACGCCGCCTCGCCTGATTGCCGCGTCCCCAGCAATTCGCCGCCGCCGCGCAGCGCCAGATCTTCCTCCGCCAACCGAAAACCATCCTGCGTTTCGCGCATCAGGGTTAGGCGCTGGCGGGCGACCTGCGACAGCCCCTCACCCCGCAGCAGCAGGCAGGTCGATTTCCCCGTCCCGCGCCCCACCCGCCCGCGCAATTGGTGCAGCTGGGCAAGGCCAAACCGCTCGGCCTGCTCGATCACCATTAGCGTGGCACCCGGCACATCAACGCCCACCTCGATCACCGTGGTGGCGACCAACAGCTTGGCCTCGCCGCTGGCAAAGCGTTCCATCGCGGCGTCCTTGGCGGCGGGCGGCATTTGCCCGTGGACCAGCACCACCGTATCGCCCATCAGTTCCCGCAACGCCGCATAACGCGCCTCCGCCGCTGCCAGATCCGCGCCCTCATTCTCGCGCACCATCGGGCACACCCAATAGGCTTGCGATCCCCCCGCGATATGCCGTTCCAGCGCGCCCACCACATCACCCAGCCGGTCCAGCGCCACCACCCGCGTGTCGATCGGCTGCCTGCCCGGCGGCATCTCATCCAACCGCGAGACATCCATCTCGCCATATTGCGCCAAGGTCAGGCTGCGGGGGATCGGGGTGGCCGTCATCGACAGGCAATGCGGGGTGCGCCTACCCTTTTGGGTGAGCAACAACCGCTGACTAACCCCAAACCGGTGCTGCTCATCAATCACCACCAGCGCCAGATTGCGATACTGCACAGCCTCCTGAAAGATCGCATGGGTGCCGACCACAATGTGGATCGATCCATCCATCAGCCCCAGCAACGTGCTTTCGCGCACCCGCCCCTTGTCGCGGCCGGTCAGCAGGGCAACCTCCACCCCCGTCCCCGCCAACATCGCCGACAGCGAGGCATAATGCTGCCGCGCCAAAATCTCGGTGGGGGCCAGCAGGGCCGCCTGCGTTCCCGCCTCCACCGCGATCAGCATCGCGTGCAGCGCCACCGCCGTCTTGCCGCTGCCGACATCGCCCTGCAACAGCCGCAGCATCGGCGCGCCCTGCTGCATATCGCCCTCGATCTCCGCAATCGACCGCGTCTGCGCCCCCGTCAGCGCAAAGGGCAGGTTCAGCCGCGCCCGCAAACCCCCATCCCCCAGCAGAGGCGTCCCCTTGCGCGCCCGCCCCGCCTCTCGCACCAGCATCAAGGCCAACGCATTGGCCAGCAATTCGTCATAGGCCAGCCGGTCGCGCGCCTTTTCCGCCGGGCCCCGGTGCGCCTCGGCCAGCGCCGCCCGCCATGTCGGCCACCCCTCGCGCGCCAGCAAATGGGGTTCGATCCATTCGGGCAGATCGGGCGCGGCGGCCAAGGCCTGCGCCACCAGCGCCGCCAACCGCCCCTGCGACAAGCCATCGGCCAAGGGATACACCGGTTCGGCAGTCTGCCCCAACGCCGCGCCGCCCTCGGTTAGAATATGGTCGGGATGGACAATCTGCTTGCTGTCGCCAAACTGATCCAGCCGCCCCGCGATCCAGCGCGTTTCCCCCAGCGGCAGCTTCTTCTTCGCCGCGCCCGACCCCCGCCCAAACCAAGTGAGCGCGCACACATTGCCCGCCGCGTCCGCCGCCATCACCCGAAACGGCGCGCGGGGGCTGGCCGAGCTGCGATAATTCAAGGGCGTCAGCGCCACCACGATCTGTTCGCCCGCCGCCGCCTCGTCCAGATCCGCCACCACCCGGCGCGTCACGAAACGGTCCGGAAGGTGATAGGCCAGATCCTTCACGCGGCTCAGCCCCAACCGCTCCAACGGACGCGCCAGCCCCGGCCCCACGCCCTTCAGGCCATCACTAGCGGCAAACAGAGGATTGAGACGGTCAGGACGCATGCGTCTTCATACCGGCCCCGCCGAATTTCACCAGACCTTGATCCGCAACCACCTCTGGCCTACCGCACCTCCATGACCGACGACAGCATCACCCCCGCACAGGCCCGCCTGCGTGCCCTACGTTTCCGCGCCTGGCATCGCGGCACGCGAGAGGCCGATTATATGATCGGCGGCTTCTTCGATGTGCACCACGCGGCATGGGGAGAGGCCGAACTGGTGTGGTTCGAAAAACTGATCGACGAGGAAGACATCGACATCCTCGGCTGGGCGCTGCGTACATTGTCCGTGCCCCCCGAATACGCCGGGGCGCAGATGGAGGCCTTCCAGCGGCTGGATTATGTGGAAATCCCGCGTTAGGGCAAACTGGAGCGCAAACCCATCTGGCAAACGGGAAAATTAGCCCAAATTACTAATCCCAATGATAATAGCCAATAACTTGCGTATAACCATCTTCTTAGTTTTTTGACCCAATTGTTAATTTTCGTCCACCCATAAGTACTGGCAGTGGCCAAAATTGCGACAGCAAAGCATGGCGGTGCATACATCATTGGATCGGCGCCGCATCCTGTATCAAGCTTATAGATATACGCATTTGTCCAAGCGGCTAGATAAATCCAAATACTCATCGCCGCCCCCAGCGCCACCGCCCCAGCAACACACCAAAACCGAAATCTCTCCACGCCGCGTCTCCTGAGTTAGGGCCAAGGTACAAGGCGCGTAGGGGAAGTAAAGATGCGAGGGACTAGTCCCTCGCGCTCCCCCAATTTGTCGGCCTTGCGCCCCGCTCTCCCACAGTGCGGGCGCCGCAGGCTTTAAAACCGCTCCGCAACAGAGCGCCGCCGCAATGACTCGCCGACGCTGACAGTAATGGGAGCGCGAGGGGGTAACCCCCTCGCACCTTACCCTTCCCGCACCTTACCCTTCCCCCTGTCGCGAACCTCGTCTACCCAGCCGCATCTCCCCCGCCCGCCGAATCGGCGCGGCGGGCTGTTACCGTTGGAACCCGCACACATGCCCGACATTGCCCGCATCCTCGCCGCAAAGGCCCCGCTGACCCTCGCGGGGTTGGCGCGCGGCGCGCAGCCTTTGGTGCTGGCAGACCTCGCGCGGGCGGCGTTTGTCCAGCACAGCCGCGCCATCTTCATCGCCCCCGACGACGCGGCGATGCGCGCCATCACCGAGGCCGCGCATTATTTCGCGCCCGAGATGGAGGTGATCGAGTTCCCCGCGTGGGATTGCCTGCCCTATGACCGATCCAGCCCAGCGTTGTCGGTCAGCGCGCGGCGGCTGGCGGCGTTGCACCGCCTGCAGGCCCCGATCAAAACCCCGCAGTTGTTGGTCACGACCATCAACGCCTGCCTGCAACGTGTGCTCACCCCGTTCCGCATCCGCGAGTCGGTCCGCAGCCTGAAACCCGGCGGCACCATCGGGCGCGACAGCCTGATCGCGCTGCTGCAACGACAGGGCTATGCCCGCACCGACACGGTGGCCGACGCGGGCGAATTCGCGGTACGGGGCAGCGTTTTCGACATCTACCCTTCCGGATTAGACGCGGGCCTGCGCCTCGATTTCTTCGGCGATGAAATCGAGACCCTGCGGCTGTTCGATCCCGGCACGCAGCGCTCCACCGGCCCCGCCGACGAACATCTGCTGCTGCCCGCCAGCGAGGCTTTGCTGGACGAGGACACCATCAAACGCTTCCGCACCCGTTACCGCGAGGCTTTCGGCGCCCATGCGACCACCGATCCGCTGTATCAGGCGGTCAGCGACGGGCGGCGGCTTGCCGGCATGGAACATTGGCTGCCCCTGCTGGAGGAGCGCCTCGTCACCCTGTTCGACCACATCGCGCCCAGCGACCTGATGCTGATCGACAACGGCGCGCTGTCCGCAGCCGAGGAACGCCTCGCCGACATCGCCGATTACCACGCCGCGCGCGCCGAAACCTCGGCCAAATCGCCCTCTACCTACCGCCCGCTGGAAACATCCGCTCTCTACCTCTCACGCGCAGAATTCGATGCCGCCATCAAGGCCGCCACCGCCCACCGCACCGACAGCTTCGCCCAGCCCGAAAGCGCCACCACGCTCGACTTCGGCTTTGCCGGGGGCCGCGATTTCGCCCCCGAACGCGCGCGTCAGGATAACGTCTACGAAGCCGCCGCCCGCCATCTGCAATCCAGGGCAAGCGCCGGCAAACGCGCCATCCTAGCGTGCTATTCGATCGGCAGCCGGGCGCGGATCACCAGCATTTTGGGCGAGGCCGTCGCCCCCACCCCCGCGCTGGCCGCCAGCTGGCAAGAGGCGCTGGGAACCGCCGCCACAGGCCGCGTCACCGCCGTAGTCCTGCCGCTGGAAACCGGCTTCGCCAGCGCCGACATCGACCTGATCACCGAACAAGACCTGCTGGGCGACCGCCTCGTCCGCCGCAAAAAGCGCAAGAAATCCGCCGACGCCTTCCTCGCCGAACTCGCCGCGCTCAGCCCGGGCGATCTGGTGGTGCATATGGACCACGGCATCGGGCGCTACGAAGGGCTGCGCTCCATCCCCGTCGGCGCATCCCCGCACGACTGCGTGATGCTGACCTATGCTGGCGGCGACAAGCTCTATGTCCCTGTCGAAAACCTCGATGTTCTCTCGCGTTACGGCAGCGATGCGGAAGGGGCAGGCCTCGACAAACTCGGCGGAGAGGCATGGCAGCGGCGCAAGGCCGGCCTGAAGGAACGCATCCGCGAAATCGCCCATGAATTGCTGCGCACCGCCGCCGCCCGCGCGCTGCGCTCCGCCCCCGCCCTGCTGCCCGAGGAAGCCAGCTACGGCCCCTTCGTCGACCGTTTCCCATGGGACGAAACCGACGATCAGGAAGCCGCCATCGGTGACGTCCTCGACGACCTCGCCTCAGGCCGCCCGATGGACCGCCTCGTCTGCGGCGATGTCGGTTTCGGCAAGACCGAGGTCGCCCTGCGCGCAGCCTTCGTCGCCGCCATGGCCGGCCAGCAAGTGGTGATCATCGCCCCCACCACCCTGCTCGCCCGTCAGCATTACAATGGCTTCTCCGAACGCTTTGCCGGCTTCCCGCTCAACGTCGGCCGTCTGTCGCGGATGGTCGGCGACAAAGAGGCCACGCAGACCCGCGCCGGCCTCGCCGAGGGCACCGTGGATGTGGTGGTCGGCACCCACGCCATCCTCAGCAAACAGGTGAAGTTCAAGAACCTGGGCCTTGTTATCGTTGATGAAGAACAGCGTTTCGGCGTCACCCACAAGGAACGCCTGAAACAACTGCGCGCCGACGTTCACATGCTGACCCTGACGGCCACCCCCATCCCGCGCACGCTGCAAATGGCGATGTCGGGCCTGCGCGAGCTGTCCACCATCCAGACCCCGCCGGTCGACCGCCTCGCGGTGCGCACCTATGTCACCGAGTGGGACGAAATGGTGATGCGCGAGGCGGTCCTTCGCGAACACCACCGCGGCGGGCAAAGCTTCATCGTCGTCCCCCGCATCAGCGACATGGGCGAGGTCGAGGATTGGCTGCGCGCCCATGTGCCCGAGGTAACCTATGTCGCCGCCCACGGTCAGATGACCCCTGCCCAAGTCGAGGAACGCATGAGCGCCTTTTACGAGCGCAAATATGACGTCCTCGTCTCCACCACCATCATCGAGAGCGGGCTGGATATCCCCAGCGCCAACACCATCATCATCCACCGCGCGGATCGCTTTGGCCTCGCGCAATTGTATCAGCTGCGGGGCCGTGTGGGCCGCTCAAAACTCCGCGCCTATGCGTACCTGACGACGCCAGCGGGCCGCGTGCTTAGCGAGGTCGCGCAGAAACGGCTGAAGGTGCTGGGCGATCTCGACAGCCTGGGCGCAGGGTTCCAGCTCGCCAGCCACGACCTCGACATTCGCGGCGCGGGCAATTTGCTGGGAGACGAGCAATCAGGCCATATCCGCGAGGTCGGCTTCGAACTCTACCAATCGATGCTGGAGGACGCGATCCTCGCCGCCAAGGCGGGCGAATTCGGCGTCGAGCGCGACACGCGCGGCCTCAGCCCCCAGATCACCGTCGATGCGCCGATCATGATCCCCGAGGATTACGTGCCCGACCTCGCGGTGCGGATGGCGCTCTACCGCCGCCTGAACGACGCCGACAGCCTGGGCGAGGTGGAGAGCCTCTGCGCCGAGATGATCGACCGCTTCGGCCCCCTACCCCAGCCCACCGCCAATCTGGTGCAGCTGATCCGCATCAAGCGCCAAGCCATCGACGCCCACATCGCCAAGATCGACGTCGGGCCGAAGGGCACGCTGGTGGCCTTCCACAACGACCAATTCCCCGACCCCGCCGGCCTCATCGCCTATGCCACGCGCCTTGCGGGCACCATCAAGCTGCGCCCCGACAGCAAGCTGGTCGTCACCCGCGTCTGGGGCGATCCCCTGGCGCGCCTGAACGGCCTCGCGCAATTGACCAAGGGGCTGGCGCAGATCGCCCAAAAGGCGGCCAAGCAGAAGGCGCGGTGATGGTGATTGATGTGTCAGACAGCAAGGCGTAACCATGTGAAGGCGCATATATAGGATCATCGAAATGCATCGGGGTTTGGCGAGGCGGGCGGCTATAGGAATTTTGGCCCTATTCTGGGCGACAACGGGCTCCGCTGAAGATGACCTGACAACAAGAGAGCGCAGCGCGCTGCCTGCACACGCAGCCAATCAAGTGGTTCAACGTGATTTGCTGTCGGTGCTACGGCCGGTAAAACACATTGGATCTGGCATGTTTCGCTCGCTGCGCGGAGTCGGCCTGACTACCCACGCGTTTGGCACCGAATTTGACGGTCTGTGTCGCCGTGATGCGCTCACCCTCTGGTACGCCCCAACCGAGCGCGGCCAAACAAACGCAGATGATCCGGTGCATCCCTACAGCATAGAAGCGGGCGCGCGGTTTCACATTGTCAAACTTGCCCATCTTGAACACTTCGACGGTGCAAACCGAGGCAACGTCTCGCAAGAAAGCTGTGTTTCAGCCGATCGCGATGAAGGCGCCAACTGGTTTGCGGCGAAAGATGCGCGCACCGCCGTTCAAGGCATATTGGTTCTGCAGGCAGCGCTAGGTGCGATCAAGGCCGGAACGCTTAAAGCGGAACCATGCCCCAGCATCTTTGATGCCAAAAAGACCACATGCGAAGGTGTGATCCTTGCCAACAGCGATCTAGCAACTCTCAGCAGCATCGAGCCTTGCGCCTCAGAAACTGGGACGCTGTGCTATATCGCGGACTTGGACTCATCGACGAAATTGACGGTCAAGGCTCGTGTGACCGGCGATGAATTGGTTCCCGATTCGGTAACGTCCATCGCTGTCGAACAATACATTATCGTCACTTAACCCCCCGCCACCTTCAGAAACTCCGCCGCCGCCATGGGCTGGGCGCGCAGAAAGCCTTGGTACAGCGCGCAGCCCTCGGCGCCGATGACGTCGCGCTGGGCGATGCTCTCGATCCCTTCCGCGATCACCGCCAGATCCAGCGCCCGCGCCATCGCCGCAATCGCGCGCAGCACCGCCAGATCGCGTGGGTCCTCGGTAATGCCATCAACCATCGACCGGTCCAGCTTCAGGTAATGCAGCGGCAGCGCCTTCAGGTAATGGAAATTGCAAAAGCCTGCGCCAAAATCATCCAGCGCGATGCGGATGCCCTGCCCCGCCAGATCGCTGAGCGAGCGCTCCGCCAACTGCATATCGGCGACCAAGACCTGCTCGGTCACCTCCAGCGTCAAGCGTTCCCGCGCGAAGCCAGAGGCATCAATGGTTCGCGCCAGATCGCTGGCAAAACTCGCCGCCGCCAGATCATCGGCGGTAACATTCAGCGACAATCGCAGCGGAGCAGGCCAAACCGCCGCCGCCTGCAAGGCCCGCGCGGCGATATGGCGCGACAGCGGCACGATATGGTCGGCCCGCTCGGCAATGGCGAACAGGGCGCCGGCACCGATCCGCCCCAAACGCGGGTGGTTCCACCGCGCCAAGGCCTCTGCCCCCGCCAGCCGGTCCATCGTCCAATCGGCGCCATCGGCGCTAAACTGCGGCTGAAACACCACCTCGATCTCGTCGCCGTCTATGGCTTTCAGCAGGTCGCCTTCCAGCTCCGCCGCGCTGCGCCCAGCCCGCACCGCCTCGCCAGAGGCCCAGACGACCCGCCGTCCCTGCCCCGATTTCGCCGAAGCCAAAGTCTGCGCCAGCCGGTCCAGCGCCGACCCTTCGCCCTCGCCCGCGAGCACCCGCAGCAGGGCCAAACGCGGGCTGAGCCGCAAGGTGCCCGCGCGCCGCACAATCGGCCGCGCCACAATATCCGCCAGTTGCTCGGCAAACAATTGCCACCGCTCGCGGCTGCAAGCCTCGTTGGCGATGAGCAGGAATGTGCCGCCCGGCCCGCGCGCCGCCAGCCATTGTCCGTCCAGCTCGCTGTCGGCAAAATGCGTCAGCCGCCGCGCAACCTCGACCAGCGCGCCATCGCCCGCCGCCTCGCCGTAAGCCAGATTGACCGTCTCGAACCGGCGGAAACCCAGCAAAAGGGCATGGACGCTGCTGCGATCCGCGCCGCCCAGGGCATCCGGCGCCAGCCACTGCGCAAGCCGCGCCCGCGCGCCCGCAAATCCCGGCAAGCCGGTCAGGCCATCGCGCGGCCCGGATCGGTCAGCAATGCGGGTCATTTTGGGCGGATCATGCGCGTAAAATCATCCTCTGGGCATCCGGGATCTTTCCCTAGCATAACAGCTACTACCAAATCGTTCCAAACCTTCCAATGATTGCCAAGCCCCCCCGCCCCGTCCTATGCTGGGCGTCCATCAAGAGGCGAACCGAACAGCGCGATGAGCACATTTACCCGTCTGGCCCTGATCGCCTCCGACACCGAGCCCGCACAAGCCGCCGCCGCCGCGCTGGCTGGCGAGCACGAATGGTGCGCGCCCGAAGACGCCGACGCGCTGGTGGTGCTGGGCGGCGATGGCTTTATGCTGCAAACGCTGCACGCGATGCTGGATGCGGGGGCGATGAAGCCGGTATTCGGGCTGAACCTTGGCACGGTGGGCTTTCTGATGAACCGGACGAAACCCGGCAAGGCCATTCTTGAGCGCGTCGCCCGCGCCCGCCACATCGCCGTCAGCCCCTTGCAGATGATCGCCACCACCACCGCAGGCGCACAAATCAGCGCCTATGCGATCAACGAGGTCTCCTTGCTGCGCGAAACCCGCCAGACCGCCAAGCTGGAACTGCGCGTCAATGGCAAGGTGCGGATGGCGGAACTCGCCTGCGACGGAGTGCTGCTGGCGACACCGGCGGGCTCGACGGCGTATAATCTGTCGGCGAACGGCCCGATCCTGCCGCTGGGCAGCCGGATGCTGGCGCTGACGCCGATCAGCCCGTTCCGCCCGCGCCGCTGGAAGGGCGCCATCCTGCCCGAAAGCGCCTCGGTCAGCTTCCGCGTGCTGGACCCCGACAAACGCCCCGTCGCCGCCGTGGCAGACCAAAAAGAAGTCCGCGACATCGCCGAGGTGCAGATCAAGGCCCATTCCGAACTGCAATTAACGCTGCTGTTCGATCGCGGTAGCAGCTTGGAGGAACGCATTTTCGCCGAGCAATTTCAGGTATGACCGCCCCGCAAACCCGCCGCCCAGCGGTGGAAATCCACAGCCGCGCGCCAATTTTTCGGCCATGCGCTCTAGAAGGCTTGCCAAAGCCGTATCGGCTGCTATAGGCCCACCCCTGCCAAGCGGAACTTCGTTTCGCCTCATGGTCCCTGATAGCTCAGCGGTAGAGCATTCGACTGTTAATCGAATGGCCGTAGGTTCGAATCCTACTCAGGGAGCCATTTCCACACCCCCATCGCCGGAACATAGGGCTTTGTCCCTCCAGCCGTCACAGCCGCGTCAGAATGCGGCTCGACGGGCCGGTTTGCCTCACGCTTTGCCGGCGCTCAGGAAAGCCAGCAAGCGATCACGCCAAACGCGATAGCCCTCGCGGCTGGGGTGCAGGCCGTCGTTGAACAGCGCGCGGTTTTGCCCCCCCTTGGCATCGACGAACGCACCATACAGATCGAGAAAACGCATCCCCTTGGTCTGTGCGGCAAAGGCGCGGAGGTTGGCGTTGACCGGCAGCACCAGATCGCGGTTCTTGGCATCATCATCTGTGGGCAGCAGCGATTCGACGACGATCTCCGCCCCCGGTTTGCTGGCATGGATGCGCGCCGCGACGGCCTCCACGCCCTTGGTGATGCTGGCGACGGCGGGGGTTTCCGCATCGAAGGAATTGTTGATGCCCAGCATCACGAACACCCGCTCTGGCTGCAAATCGCCCCGGTCGAGCCAGCCTGCGCCGCCTTGTGCCGCGGGCAACAGCCGGTGCAGCACATGCTCTATCCGGTCGCCCGATACGCCCAAATTCAGCGCGGTGCGCGTGGGAGCATCGGCGCCAAAGCTCTCGTCCCACACGCTGCGCCCGCAGAATTTCCCCGGAAACCACGGGTTGGCATCCAGGTGCCAGAAATCGGTAATCGAATCCCCCACGAACACGATCCGCACCGGGCTCAGGCTGGCGCTGGAGGACAGCTGCCTTGAAATCTCGCCCGCGCGCTTTTGCCAATAATCGACACGCGGCGTCGGGGTTTGGGATACGAACAACGCCTGCGCCTGCGCGGATGCCGGCGCGGCCAGCCCAACTGCCAGCGCGCAGCCCAATGCCCAATAGAGGTGCTTTTTCACAGTCGCTCTCCCGTTTTTCTATTATTTGGACACAGCTTTAGCACCCATTGCTGGCCTGTCGCGGTGCCTCTTGGGGTATACGTATGTCATGGGGCGCGCCGATGGCCGCACCGCGCAAACCCGCGCTGGGCAGAAGCTGGCCACCTATTGACACCTCCCCCCGCCCCCGATCTTATGGCGGGCGATGGGCCATGACAAAACGGAGGCGGGCATGAAATTTCTCTTGCGAACGACAGCGGCATTTTGCTGCCTGATCGCGCCTTTGTCGCAGGCTCATGCACGCAAACCTTTGGCGATTGAGGGGATGTCGCTGGCCCAGCTGTCCGATGCCTTGGCGCAGGGGCGGATCGGCAGTGTGTCGGCCACGCAGGCCTATCTGGCACGGATCGCGCGGCTCAATCTGCGCGGGCCGGCGCTTCATGCGGTGATCGCGCTCAACCCCGACGCCCTGGCAGAGGCGCGCGCCGCCGATCGCCGCCGTGCCAACGGCAAAAGGCTGGGGCCGCTGGACGGCGTTCCCATTCTGATAAAGGACAATATCGAAACCCGCGATGCCATGCCGACCACCGCCGGCAGTCTGGCGCTGAAGAACAATATCACCCACCGCGATGCCCCGGTCATTGCCCTGCTGCGCGGCGCAGGCGCGGTGATTTTGGGCAAGGCCAATCTGTCGGAATGGGCGAATATGCGCTCGCCGGCGGCCATGAGCGGGTGGAGCGCGGTGGGCGGACAAACGCGCAACCCCTATGTGCTGGACAGGTCGCCCTGCGGTTCCTCCAGCGGATCGGCGGCGGGGGTGGCGGCGGGCTTTGCGGCCGGGGCGCTGGGCACAGAGACCGACGGATCGGTGGTTTGCCCGGCATCGATGAACGCGCTGGTGGGGCTAAAGCCGACGCTGGGGCTGGTCAGCCGTACCCATGTTGTGCCGATCAGCCACAGTCAGGACACGCCGGGGCCTATCGCGCCGGGCGTACGTGATGTGGCGATGCTGCTGTCGGCGATGATCGGCAGCGACCCGGCGGACCCCGCCACCCACGATGCCGACGCCCACCGCGCCGATTATGCCGCCGGGCTGAATGCGGCCTCCTTGCAGGGGGTGCGGATCGCGGTGCTGCGCCCGGCCATGCCTGCGGAGCTGGCGGAGCGTTATGATGCGGCGCTGGCGGTGCTGCGCGCGCGCGGCGCCGTGCTGATAGAGGCCCCGCTGCCCCATCTGGACGGGCTGGACGCCGCCGAGCAAAAAGTGTTGCTGACCGATTTAAAGGCCGATCTCAACGCCTATCTGGCCACCACGCCCAGCGCGGTGAAGACGCGAACGCTGGCGGATCTTATCGCCTTTAACGACGCGCATAAAACCACCGAAATGCCCTATTTCGCTCAGGAACATTTCCTATCCGCGCAGAAAACCACCGGGCTGGCCGATCCGGACTATCTGGCGGCGCGCGCCACCTCGCTGCGGCTCGCGGGGGCAGAGGGGCTGGATGCGGTCCTGTCCAAGGCCAACGCCAGCCTGATCGTGGAGCCCACCATCGGCCCCGCTTGGCCCATCGACACTGTTTATGGCGACCAATATTCCGGGCCATCCTCCAACCAATTGCCGGCGATTGCGGGCTATCCCAATTTGACGGTGCCGATGGGGCTGGTGCGCGAATTGCCGGTGGGCCTGTCATTCATCGGCCGCCCCTATACAGAGGCCGCGCTGCTGGGCGCCGGCTATGTCTATGAACAGGCGCGAGGGGATCGGCAAAATACGCGCCGCAAGCCGAAATTCAAACCATCGGTTGACGCCATTCGCTGAGCCGCCCACCCATATTCGGGAATTGCCGCATGATCCTCCTCGCCCTCGCCGCTGCTGCCACCGCGCACCCGGCGGCACTCCACACCTACAAGGACTGGATCGCCGGCTGCGACAATATCCGCAGTTGTCAGGCCAATGCGCTGGCTCCGGAAGATGCCGGCTCCGACGACTATCTGATGCTGACCATCGCGCGCGGCGCCAACCCGCATGATGCCGCCGCGCTGTCGGTGCCCTTGCCCGAAAAAGGCGCCCCCGGCAGCCGCTATGCGCTGAAGGTGGACGGCGCGGTGGTCGCAACATTCGCCGCGCCGGCAGGGGGCGAGGCGCGCCTCCCCCTCACCCGCGCGCTGGTCGCGACCTTGCTGGGCGGGCAGCGCGCCGTGCTGGTCGATGCGCAAGGGACCAATGCCGGCGGCGCATCGCTGGCAGGCTTGGCGGCGGCGCTGCTCTATTTCGATGACCAACAGCACCGCATCGGCACCATGGGCGCGCTGAAGGCCATCGGCCAGCGCCCCGACAGCACGATACCCACCCCGCCCGCAGCGCCCCTGATCGCGCCGCCCGCGCCCTCGCCCCGCCCCCCGCGCGGCATCAGCGTAGGCGAAGCCACCCGGCTGATCGGCCCCGACGCCGCCACCTGCGAATACGCCAATGGCAAGGTCAGCCCGCAAGCCTATCGGCTGGATGTGGGCCACAGTCTGGTGCTGGTCGCCTTGCCCTGCGGCGATGGCGCCTATAATTTCACCACCAGCGTCTATGTTGTGGGCGAGGCCGGCCCCCCTCGCCCCGCGCTGTTCGACGTCGCGCCGGGCATGGGCGACGAGGCCGGCAAACCGGGCACCGGCGATCTCACCAATGGCGACTGGGACCCCAAGAGCCGCCGCCTTACTAGCTATGAAAAGGCGCGCGGCATCGGCGATTGCGGATCGACCGAGAGCTATGTCTGGGACGGCACCCGTTTCCGCTTGGTTGAACAAAACGAGATGGACGAATGTCGTGGGTCCATGGACTATATCCGCACATGGATTGCGCGCACCGCTGGCTGATCCGGCACAGCAACAGGGAGGGGCGGCATGACGCAGATGCGGTGGATCATCGCACTATGGCTGGCATTGCTGGCCGCGCCGGTATTTGCGCAGGGGCAAGATCAGGGCCGCAGGCTGGAATATACCCATGTCGCCGCCGCCGGCCTGAGCGAACAGCGCCTGACCATCTGGCTGCCCCCCGGCTATGACACGGCCACGCGGCGCTATCCGGTGGTCTATATGCACGACGGACAGAACCTGTTCGATCCCGCCCAATCCTCCTTCAACAAGGTCTGGGCCGCCGACAAGGCGATGCTGTCCGCCATGTCAGCCAGCAAGGTCGCGCCGCATATCATCGTTGGCATCTGGGCACCGGGGGCGGCGCGTTATCGCCAATATTTGCCGCGCGACATATACCTCGCGGCGCCCCCTGCGGTGCGGGCGCAGATGGACACGACGGCGGGCGGGCCCGTGGTGTCCGACGCCTATCTCGCATGGCTGGCCGGGCCGCTGAAGCAATGGGTCGATGCCAGCTTTCGCACCCTGCCGGGGCGCGATGACACGGCCATTATCGGCTCCAGCATGGGCGGTTTGTTCAGCTGCTACGCCTTTCTGCACCGCCCCGATGTGTACGGACAAGCCGGCTGCGTCAGCACACATTGGCCGGCGATAGACCCGCGCGCCGTTGGCGCTGAGAACCCCGCGCTGACCGCCCTGTGGGACGAGTGGTTCGCCGCGCATCTGGGCGCCGCCGATGGCCGGCGGCTGTGGATGGACCACGGCACCGCGACGCTCGATGGCTTTTACGCGCCCTATCAACAGGTGGTGGACGCGCGCCTTTCCGCCAGCGGCTGGGTTCAGGGCCGCGACTGGCAAAGCCGCATCTACCCCGGCGCCGCGCATGAGGAAAACGCCTGGGCCGCGCGCCTGCCAGAGATATTCACATGGCTGCTGGCCGATCGGCCCCAACCCGCCCCGCATTAGGCCCATCCGCGCCCAGCGGCTGCTCAGCCCTCACCCTGCTCGATGTCACGCCGCGCCTTGTCCAGGATGCCCGCAATGCGCGCCGCCTCGGCATCGGACAGGGCACCGCCGCGAATGCGCGTGAACAGCGCCGCGCGAAACGCCGCGATGGCGGTGCCGATGTTGTGCGTGCCCATCGGCTCGGCGGCCTCATTCAGCTGGCGGTTGATCGCGGCCAGTTCCTCGGCTTGGGTTTCCAGCCATTCGCGCCCGGTGGGGGTGATGGTGAACAGCCGCTTTTTGCCCTCCACCGCCATGGTGACAAAGCCCACCTTGGTCAGCGATTTCAGCAAGGGATAGATCGATCCCGGGCTGGGGCTGTACGATCCCTGAAACCGGTCCTTCAAGTGGCGGATGATGTCATAGCCGTGGCGCGGTTCCTCGGCGATCAGCCCCAGCACCACCAGCCGCAGCGCGCCCGAATCGAACATCCGCGCGCCGCGCCGCCCGGCAAAAGGCCCGCGCCGATGGCTGCCAAACAGCCCGCCAAAGCCGGGCCTGCATGGGCTGTCGTCATCGGGATTGCGGAGGAAGGGTGGGCGCATGAACATGTCTTTACGGCCAATTGCGCGTGCTGCCCAGCCCTGAACAACTGTGCCCCCACGCATCGCGGGGGCACAGCACAGCCTTACGCCGATGGGTCCGTTTTGCCCTCTTTGGCCTTCTCGGCCTGAGCGGCGCGGAAAGCTTCCAGCTCGGCCAGATCGCGCGCCTCGCGCTGAGCGCGTTCATGCGCGGCCAGTTCGCGGGCCTCGGTCTGCAACTGGGTCATGGTGTCGCGGGCGTGGGCGCGAAAGGCGCTGTTCCGCACACCGGCCATAGCGCTCTGGCCACCAAAAGGCCCAAACGCCGCCGGATCACCATGCAAGTGGCGCTGCCAAGCCTGCCAGCCGAGGAACGCCAGCGCGGCCACCCCCAGCGGCTTGAAGATCGCAAAAGCCACCAGCACCCCCAGCGCCTTCACCGGCAGCGCCTGCACCGGCAGCGAGGGCCCATAATGCATCGCCTCCCCGCCCTGCGCAAAGCCACCCTGCGCAAAACCCTGAGCAGCGCGCCAGCGGCGACCGGGCCCCCAATTGCCGCGCCCCTGTCCTGCAATGAAAGGACGGCACACTATGGAAGAATATTTCAAAACGCCCGAAGCGGCGAACTACACCAAAACCAGCGTCCCCAACCTCGAACGCAAGCGCCTTCGCGGCGATGGCCCGCCTTACGCAAAAATTGGCAAGTCCGTGATTTATCGCCGCGCCGATCTGGACGCGTGGCTTGCCCGTCATTTGGTGCGCTCTACCAGCGAAACGGTGGGGGCACGCTAATGACCCAAAAAGAAAACCCGACCGCAAAGGGCCGGGCTTCCTGCAATCTGTTTGGCGACAAGATGCCGGATGCTCTTACCCTCTCCGCCTACCGCGCGCAACATATTGCCGTCCGGTATGCCGTCCCCCTCGAAACCGCCGCAATTCTTGCTGCGCTTGCCTTTGGGGGTGCGCACTATGGCTAAACCCGCCGATCACCGCACCGCCGCCCGCGCTTTGCTCTCGGTGGAAACCCTCACCGAAAAGGAAGGCCAATTCTGTGGCGGGCTGGCTTACCGGCTGGCTCCGCTCAGTGACAAGCAAGCAAACTGGCTGCGCATTTTGTTGCACCGCCATGACCTGCCAGCCGCAGCGGAAGGGGAAGCATAATGGACCTTTACCCCAACGCCCCCGGTCATCGCGGTGTCGATACCTCGATTGCCGCCGCCAATGCCTTGGCTCCCAAGCTGGGCCGGCTTCAGAAAATGGCCCTGCAAGCGATCCGCGATGCAATGGCCCATGGCCGCACGGCGGATGAACTGGCGGCGATCCTTGGCATGGATCGCTGGTCAATTCAGCCGCGCACCAGCGAATTGAGCCGCAAGGGCTTGATCCGCGACAGTGGGCAGCGCCGCCGCAATGCCACTGGCAAAATGGCAATTGTCTGGATTGCCACGAACCTGCGCGGCAATGACTAAGCCGCGCCGACCTAAGAAACCGAATGCCACTGGGCGGAGCGATACCAGTCGCTTCGTCCGGCTGGACTATGGCATTCTTTCCAGCAACGCATACCGCGCATTGTCGCCTAACGCCCGTTCGCTGCTTGTCGAACTGGTGATGCTCTACAATGGGCAGAATAACGGCAGCCTGTTTTTGTCTGTCCGTGACGCGGCGCACCGCATGGGGGTGGCGGACCTGACGGCGGCACAACGCGCCTTTGATGATCTTCAACGCTTAGGCTTTATCGAACTGGCACAAGAGGGGCATTTTGCCGTGAAGGCGTCCGATAAGTCGCGGGCGCGGTGCTGGCGCTTAACGTGGCTTGCAGGGCCGGGACGCAAAGCCCCCTCATCGGAATTTATGACCTGCGAGCCAGACCCGAAAACCACCGAGCGCAAGCGCATGGAGCGCGGGCTTAAATCCCTCAAGGCCTATCGCAAAGCCCGCGATCAAAATCGTTTGCCGGTATTGGATTCCGGAACGCTGGCCACTTTTAGCCATGATCCGCCAGCCGAACCGGTATTGGATTCCAATACGCAAACCCACGCAAATGGCAGTTTTCCGCCAATGCCCATCGTTCGGGATTCCGCCACACATATAGCTACTACCATGGGTAGTGTCAGCGATCCGGCCAAAACCATGCCCGAAAACACCTCAAACCCCATCGTGGCCCATTTTGACCCAAAAAGCGGGGTGAAAACAGGCCAGAAAATCAGGATCAAAGCCGCATGACCACGAAACCAAAAACCGAGCCGAACGCCAGCAAGAATAAACCCCAAAAGGCCAGGCCGAATGATGCACCCCCGCCGAGACACATTGACATAAGCTTGCCAGCGGGCGGCAATGCCGAGGATGCCAAGGCCATGCTGGCCAAGACTTTCCCCGGCTGGGAGAAACTGCCCAAAGACAAGCAAAGCGAATTTGCGGCCCTCGCCGTCGCGCACGGAAAAACGCCCGCCCCGGTTAAGGTGAAACTTGCCATCAAACCGGATGGCGGCAACACGATCAGCATGGCCGACGATTGCGAGGCGCTGGGATTGCTGAAGCTGCAAAAGACCTTTGGCGCAGTCACCATGGACCCTGTGAACGCGCGGGCAAGTGAGTTGCTGAATTACCTTGGATCAACCGGCGCGGCTAACGAGGGGCGCTATAACGCGGCCCTATCGTTTATCGAAAGCATGGGGCCACGCGATCAAAGCGAAGTTTTGTTGCTGGTGCAAATGTATGTGACCCATGACGCGGCCATTCGCGCCCTTAGCCAGCTTGGCAAGGCCGAGTGGGTGCCGAATATCCAAAGCTTCGGAAACCTCGCCACAAAGCTTTTACGCGCCTCTCAGGGGCAAATGGAAACCTTGGCGCGTATGCGGCGCGGCGGTGAGCAAGTGGTGCGCCATATCCATGTCGATAATCGCGGCGGGCAAACCGTCATCGCGGAAAACCTGACAGCCGGGGGGCAAGGAAATAACAAAAATGAGGATCAATCCCATGCAACCTATACGGCTGGCATCGGCCCCGCGCTGCTTGGCCAAGACCCGTTCGGGAACGGTGTGCCAGTCGCCAGCCGTGAAAGGGCGGAATCGGTGCCGTATGCACGGCGGGACGAATCAGGGTGCGCCTAAGGGCAATGCCAACGCGCGAAAGCATGGGCTTTATTCTGCCGAGACCGTAGCGGTAATGCGGTGCCTGATGGAACTCGTGCGAATGGTGCAAGAGTAGGCTATCCATCTCGGCTTCATATCTCATCGGA
>Ga0316222_1000202_pt1 | contig 97158 bp, 69 predicted proteins | sample TBH18011metaG_FD_206008 | JGI IMG/M metagenome (GOLD analysis project Ga0316222, IMG submission 206008) | Freshwater microbial communities from Trout Bog Lake, Wisconsin, USA - TBH18011 | ecosystem: Environmental > Aquatic > Freshwater > Lake > Hypolimnion/Profundal zone | place: USA: Wisconsin...
CAGTGCTGACCGGCACCAACACCATCGCCTCGATCGATTCGGTAACGGTCAGCGGCGGCGACTTCAGCCTGACCGACAGCGGCAGCTTGTCGGTATCGGGCCTCGTCGCCGGCCCGAATATTTCTCTCAGCGCCGGAACGATCGGCATTGCCGGCACGCTGAACGCGACGACGTTGGCAGCCTTGCGCGCCGGTTCCGGCGGCATCGCGCTGAACACCGGCGCGGTCCTGTCGGGCGCGACGGTAGATCTGTCGGCGGCCGGTGGTGGTGTCACGCAGGTCGCGAGCGGCACCGTCACAGCCACGACTCTGCAAAGCACGTCCGGGGTCACCGGCACGGTGAACCTGGCCGGGACCGGCAACGCCATTACCAGCGTTGGCTCATTCGCGGTGACGGCGGGTAACTTCGACCTGACGGACACGGGCGATCTCGGCATCGCGGGACCGCTAACGGCGGCCAACATCATCCTGAGCAGCCCGACCATCACGGCGACCGGCAGCCTGGGCGCCACCGCTGCATTGACCCTGGCCGCCGGTTCCGGCGGCATCGCGCTGAACACCGGTGCGATTGTATCGGGCGCGACGGTGGATCTGTCAGCCACCGGCGGCGGCGTGACGCAGGCTGCGAGCGGCAGCATCACGGCCGCGACGCTGCACAGTACGGCGGGAGTAACCGGTTCGGTTAACCTGGCCGGGACCGGCAACACCATCGCCTCCGTTGGCTCCTTCGCGGTGACGGCGGGTGACTTCGATCTGGCAGACACCGGCAATCTCGGTGTCGCGGGGCGGCTGACCGCGGGCAACATTAATCTGAGCGGCCCGACCATCACGGCGTCCGGCAGCCTGGGTGCAACCAGCGCATTGACCCTGGCCGCCGGTACGGGCGGCATCGCGCTGAACACCGGCGCGATTGTGTCGGCGGCGACGGTTGATCTGTCGGCGACCGGCGGCGGCGTCACCCAGGTTGCGAGCGGCACCGTCACGGCCACGACCCTGCAAAGCTCGTCCGGGGTCACCGGCACGGTAAACCTGGCCGGGACGCACAACGCCATCACGAACGTTGGCTCCTTCACCGTGACGTCGGGTGACTTCGATCTGGTGGACACCGGCACGCTCGGCGTCGCAGGGCCGCTGACGGCGGCGAATATCGCTTTGAACGCGGGATCGGTGACGATCAACGGGACCGTGAATGCCGGAACGGTGTTGGCGTTCGGGGGCACCCTGGGCGCGGGCGGCTGGTCGGTGGCCGAGAATGCCTCCGCCGCGATTAACGCCGGCACGGTGTCGAGCATCGGCTCACTTGCCGGTGGCTTGAATCTGAGCCAGGGCGCCAACACGATCGGCGCATTGGGCGGCATCACGGCGCTGAGCGGCGAGATCTTCGTGGTTGACAGCGGTAGCCTCTCGGTTGCCGGAGGTGTCACCGCTCCGGTCATCTCACTGAGTGCCGGCACGATCGGCATTGCCGGCACATTACATGCGGCGACGTTGGTAACGTTGGGGGCCAGTGCGGGCGGCATCACGGAAACCGGTTCGATCAATGCCGGCACGCTAAGCAGCCTCGGTACCATCGTCGGCGGAGCGACGCTGACCGGTTCGAACACCATCGCGGCACTTGGTTCGGTGACGGTCAGCGGCGGCGGCTTCAGCCTGACCGACACCGGCAGCCTGTCGGTAGCGGGCCTCGTCTCCGGCCCTAATATTGCTCTGAGCGCCGGCACGATCGGCATTGCCGGCACGCTGAATGCGACCACACTGGTTGCCCTGGGCGCCAGCGCCGGCGGCATCGCGGAAACCGGTTCGATCAACGCCGGCACGCTGAGCAGCCTCGGCACCATCGTCGGCGGCGCGACGCTGACCGGCACGAACACCATCGCCTCGATTGGTTCGGTGATGGTGAGCGGCGGCAACTTCAGCCTGACCGACACCGGTAGCCTGACGGTATCGGGCCTCGTCGCCGGCCCGAATGTTTCTCTGAGCGCCGGCACGATCGATGTTGCCGGCACGCTGAACGCTCCAAACATCTCGTTGAACGCCGGCTCGATCGGCATCGCCGGCACGCTGAATGCGACGGCGTTGGTTGCGTTGGGCGCCAGCGCGGGCGGCATCTCTGAAACCGGTTCGATCAACGCCGGCACGCTGAGCAGTATCGGCACGATCGTTGGCGGCGCGGCGCTGACCGGCACCAACATCATCGCCTCGATCGGTTCGGTGATGGTGAGCGGCGGCGACTTCAGCCTGACCGACACCGGCAGCTTGTCGGTGACCGGCTTCGTCTCCGGCCCGAATATTTCGTTGAGCGCCGGCACGATCGGCATTGCCGGCACGCTCAACGCCACGGCGTTGGTTGCGCTTGGCGCCAGCGCGGGCGGCATCACCGAGACCGGTTCGATCAACGCCGGCACGCTGAGCAGCATCGGCACGATCGTTGGCGGCGCGACACTGACCGGTACCAACACCATCGCGACGCTTGGTTCGGTCGCAGTGAACGGCGGCGACTTCAGCCTGACCGACACCGGCAGCTTGTCGGTGGCGGGCCTCGTAGCCGCCCCGAATATTTCTCTGAGCGCCGGCACGATCGGCATTGCCGGCACGCTGAACGGTTCGACGAGTGTGGATCTGGTCTCCGGTAGCGCGCTGGCAGTGGACAGCGCGATGTCCACTGCCAGCCGCCTAACGCTGGCCGCGAACGGAGCCATTACACAGACGGCCTCGATCGCCGCGTCCACGCTGGTGCTGAACGACACCGGCGGCAGTGTCACGCTGACCAACACGGGCAACGCGATCGGCGCACTCGCGGGCAGTGCCGGCTCCTTGAACCTGGTGACCCACACCGGGATGACGGTGACGGCAACGAGCGACTTCACCGGTTTGGCCGCTGCCGGTTCGGTTAGCCTGACGTCCACCGGCAGCCTGACGATCGCGGCACCCATCACATTGTCCTCGGCGGGCAACGTTCTGCTCAATGCCGACAGCGGCCGGACCGGAACGGGGACCGTCGCCTTCTCCGGGACCGGGGCGCTCAGCCTGCATTCCGGCACCGCGACGATTGACTACAACCCGACCAACTACGCGGCGCCTGGCAACTTTAGCGGTGACGTCACCGGCGGTGCGGTGACGGCGTATATCCTGGTCAGCACTGGTACCGAATTCGCCGCGACCCCGCATACCGCCACCGGCAACTATATTCTCACATCCGACATCAATCTTACCGGCACCGGATTTTCCGGGATTTCGTCGTTCAGTGGCACACTGGATGGCGAGGGTCATACGATCTCGAACCTCTCCATCGCCGGCGGCAATTATGCCGGCCTGATCGGCCAGTTGTCGGGGTCGGTGACCGATCTGACACTGACTGGTGTTAACGTCAGCGGCGCCACTTACGTGGGCGGCATCGCCGGATACACCACCGGCGCCAGTTCGATCTCCAACGTGACAGTCAGCGGCAGTGTTACCGGTCAAAACTATACCGGTGGCGTCGCTGGCCAGAGCTTGGGCACCATCAGCAACGCCACCGCCAACGTGACGGTGTCTGGCGGCAGCAACACCGGCGGGTTGGCCGGCCGATCCGACGGCGCGATCACAAACGCGTCGGCGACCGGAGCCGTCACCGGCACGAGCGACAACACCGGCGGCCTCGTCGGCTATGCCAACGCCTCCATCACCACGGGTTCGGCGTCGGGCGCGGTGCAAGGACAGAATTACACCGGCGGTCTGGTCGGATGGGCCAATTCCGGCACGATCAGCGGCAGCAGCGCGACCGGCACGGTCAGCGGAGCCTCGCGGGTCGGTGGCCTCGTCGGCCAGAACCAGGCGACGATCATCACCAGCAGTGTGGGAACGGGCACCGCTTCGGTCACAGGCACCAGCGACGGCGTCGGTGGCTTTGTCGGATGGGATGCCGGCGGCACGATCGGCGCCAACCAGTTCTCGGCGCGCAACGTCGCCAATAGCGGCAGCTACACCGGCGGCTTCGTCGGGGTCGAGCAGGGCAACAGCAATCTCGATTCCATCTATGCGACCGGCACCGTAGCCGGCAGCAATACGGTCGGCGGCCTGATCGGCTATGATGACCGGCAAGTCACAAATGCCTACGCGACCGGCGCCGTGTCCGGATACAGCACTGTCGGCGGACTGATCGGGCAGGACAATGGCTCCGTCAGCAATGTCCACGCAACGGGCGCGGTGTCCGGCAACGGCAATAGCGTCGGCGGACTGCTCGGGCAGACGACCAGCGGTGCGACACTGAGCGGCGTTGTCTATGCGACCGGCAATGTCAGCAACTATGGAAATTACACCGGCGGGCTGATCGGACTCTCGCAGGGCGGTGCCATCACCGGGACCTCGGACGTCAACATCTACGCCACCGGCAACGTCGCGGGCCAACAATATTCGGGTGGTTTGCTCGGATATAACGACGTTACGGTCACCTACGCCCGGGCGACGGGTAACGTCAGCGACATCAACTGCTGCTCGGACTTCAAGGGCGGCCTGATCGGCCAGAACAATAATACCCTGAGCTATGTCTTCGCGACTGGATCGGTCGCGGGCGGCAACCACGTTGGCGGTTTGGTCGGTTATAATAATTCCACCATCACGACGGCGTACGCTACCGGCGCGGTCACCGGGCAATATGACAATGTCGGCGGCCTGATTGGCAACAACCACGCCAACCTGTCAGGCGTCTATGCGATTGGTAACGTATCGGGTCGCAGCAGCGTCGGTGGTCTGGCCGGCTACAGCGGGGGCACGGTCACCACCGCGTACGCCACCGGTTCAGTGACATCAAGCAACGCCAACGGCACCAACTATTATACGGGCGGGCTGATCGGATACAGCGATTCGACGATCACCGGCAGCTATGCGACCGGAGCCGTCGCGGGCAACGAAGAGGTCGGCGGCCTGATCGGCCGCATGAACAGCGGCTCCGCGACCGATTCCTGGTCGTCCGGAGCAGTCACCGGCACCACGAACGTCGGCGGACTGATCGGGTATCTGCTGCCGGGCACGTGGCTCGTCAATGCGCACTACGACATCGACACCGTGGCCATCAACGGCGGGTCGCTGGTCACCGCCGGTGGCGTATATAACACCCAATACAGCGCCTGGATTAACAACGGCCTGAGTCTGAACGCCGCCAACTACTTCACGGCAGACGAGACCGGCTATTACAGCCTCTCGACGCTCCAGAACCTAAACGACTTCCAGGGCTTCGCGGAAACCGCGTCGCTGAAGTGGAAGCTGGTCAACAGCATCGACCTGACAACGATACCAGGCCAGGTGATCCCGTATTTCAGCGGCACTTTCGATGGCCAGGGCTACACGCTCAGCAATCTGTCGCTGAACCAGTCCAACAGCAATCTGGGGCTGTTCGGGGCCGCGTACAACGCGACGATCAAAAACGTAACAGTGACCGGCACCGTGCAAGGGCTGGATTACGCCGGCGGCCTGGCCGGCTCGATGTTTAATGCAAATTCCGATCTCACCGCGCTCTCAAGTGTCACGTCGTCTGTCACCGTAACGACCGCGCGGAACGGCAACACGGCGAGCGGCAGTGGTATATACACCGGCGGCTTGGCGGGCTATGTTTACGGAGCCGTCACCAATGCCACCGCCAGCGGGGCGGTGACGGGTACCACGTACACCGGCGGCCTGATCGGCTATGGGGCCAACGGCGGCACCATCTCGTCGTCGAGTGCCAGCGGTACCGTGAGCGGCAGCACCCAGACCGGCGGACTGGTCGGGCAAAGCAATAACCCGATCAGTGGTTCGTCGAGTTCCGGCAACGTGACCGCCAACAGCGATCATACCGGCGGCCTGGTGGGTTATAACAACAACACGATCACCGGCTCCAGCTCGTCGAGCGTCGTCAGCGGCAACAACTACACCGGAGGCCTCGCCGGCACGAATAACAATACAATCAGCTCCAGCTTCGCGACCGGCGCCGTCACGGGCGGCACCTATGTCGGCGGCCTGGTTGGCTACAATCCGGGCACGGTTTCGACCTCCTCCTATGCGACCGGCAACGTAAGCGCTAACGGCAGCGGCATCGGCGGCCTGGTCGGTCTGAACCAGAACAACGTGACCGGCTCGTATGCGACCGGCGCCGTATCGGGCTACAATCGGGTCGGCGGACTGATTGGTGAGATCAGTTCCAACGCGTCGCTCACCGGCGGCTATTCCACGGGCAACGTAACCGGAACCCTCAGCGCCGGTGGCCTGGTCGGCTATCTTGACACCGGCGCCCTGGTGTCGAACGCGCACTACAATGAGGCCGCGGTCACGATCAACGGCGCCAACGCCTGGACCCTCGGCGCCATCGGCGGCACGCAATATGCCGACTGGATGGCCAACAATTTCGTCCTGAGTCTGGCGAGCTACGGCTTCACCCCGGACGTCAATGGCGTTTACAGCATCGCGACCGTGCAGGAGCTGGCCGATTTCCAGGGCTTCGCGCAGACAACGGGCCTGGCATGGCAGCTCGCCAACACCATCAACCTGAGCTCGGCAGCCGGGCTGTTCATTCCGTATTTCGCCGGCACCAGCTTTAACGGCAACGGTTACTCCGTCAGCAATCTCGCGGTCAGTCAGGCATCGTCGGCGCTTGGCTTGTTCGGCGTCGTGAACAACGCGAACCTGTCGAACATCACCGTCAGCGGAACGGTCGTCAGCACGACGAACGGGGATTACGTCGGCGGCCTGGTCGGGCAGTTCTACACCAACGCCGGCAATACGATCTCCGGCGCAAATTCCTCGGTCACGGTGTCCGGCGGCAGCCAGGCCGGCGGATTGGTGGGTTGGTCAAACGGTTCCATCGCCGGTTCGAGCGCCTCCGGCAACGTCTCCGCAACCGGCAACTATACCGGCGGCCTCGTCGGCTATACCTCCGGCGCGATCACGTCGAGTTCGGCCTCCGGGAACGTCTCCGGCGGCAGTTCGACCGGCGGCCTGGCCGGACAATCCGACAACACGATTACCAATGCATCGACGACCGGCACCGTTACCGGGACGGGCGACAATACCGGCGGCCTGGTCGGCTTCGCCAACAGCGCCATCACCGGCGGCTCGGCATCAGGCGCGGTGCACGGGGCAAATTACACCGGCGGACTGGTCGGCAACGCCAATTCCGGCGGGATCAGCGGCAGCACCGCGACCGGTTCGGTCAGCGGAAATTACATGGTGGGCGGCCTCGCCGGCCTGGCCAATAACAATATAACGGTGGCGAACTCGTCGGCGACGGGAGCCGTCACCGGAACGAGCCAATTCACCGGCGGTCTCGTTGGCTACACCAACGCGTATATCACCTCGGACACCGCCTCGGGCGCGGTGCACGGGCAGGATTACACCGGCGGCCTTGTCGGACTGGCCAATTCCGGCGCGATCAGTGGCAGCACCGCGACCGGCACGGTCAGCGGGAACTCACGGGTCGGTGGCCTCGTCGGCCAAAACCAGATAACGATTACCACCAGCAGTGTGGGCACGGGTACCGCTTCGGTCACGGGCACCAGCGACGGTGTCGGCGGGTTCGTCGGTTGGGATTACGGCACGATCGGGGTCAACCAATTCTCGGCGCGCAACGTAACGGGCAGCGGCAACAACTATACCGGCGGGTTCGTCGGGGTCGAGCAGGGCAACGGCCTGGATACCGTCCACGCAACCGGCACCGTGACTGGCTACAACACGGTCGGCGGGCTGACGGGTTACGATGACCGCAACATCACCAACAGCTACGCGACAGGTCCGGTGTCGGGCAACAGTACCGTCGGCGGGTTCGTCGGTCAGCACAACGGCGGCACGATTACCCTGTCCTATGCCACCGGCGCGGTATCGGGATCCAACGACACTGGCGGCTTCGTCGGCGTCGCGGCGGGCAACGGCATCACGTCCGCCTACGCAACCGGCGCGGTCACCGGCTCCAGCTCCGAGACCGGCGGATTTGCCGGTCGCAACCAGGAAACAATCAATCTCTCCTACGCCACCGGCACGGTGAACGGCACCAACCAGGTCGGCGGCTTTGTTGGGCACACCTACGGCCAGATCACCGACAGTTTCGCGACCGGTGCCGTCACCGGCTCGTCCAACGGCGTGGGTGGTTTCGCCGGCCTGATCGAAAGTGGCACCATCAACGCCGACTACGCCTCGGGTTCGGTCTCCGGGCCAGCCAACGGGAGCAACAGCCAGGTCGGGGGTTTCGTTGGCTGGCTGCTGAACACGTCAATCAGCAACGTCTATGCCATGGGTTCGGTGACCGGTAACGACCAGGTCGGCGGCCTCGTCGGCTATCTGCAGAACGGCAATATCAACACCTCTTTTGCGACCGGGTTCGTCAACGCGAACACGAACAAGGGCGGCCTCGTCGGCGGCATGGACAACACTGCCATTGGCCGAAGTAACGACATCCTCACCGATGCCTACTACAACGCCGCGACCTCGGGGCAACCGAGCGGCACGCAGGCCGACGGGTCGGTTGGAATTGCGACGACGGCCGGCCTGCAGGCGAGCCTGCCCGCGGGCTTCAGCTCGGGCACCTGGGCGACCGGACAGGGTCTCTATCCGTATCTGAGCGCGCTCTACACCTCCACACCTCAGGCGATCACCGGCGTCGCATACGCAAGCGGAGCCACACCGGCAGCCGGTGGTTCGGTGGGCACGTACAGCGCGGGTGCCCTGGCCGGCTTCGGCGCGGCGTCGGTGGGCGCGGACGGCACGTTCTATCAGTTGGCGCCCGGAACGACGGTCGGCTTCTATCAGGCGACACCAGCCAGTTCGATCACCGCGGCGAGCCTCGCCGGCGAAGTTCTGACGCTGGCCGGCGCCAGCGCGGTCAGCGCGCAGATTTATTCCGAACACCAGACGCTGACCTCCGGCAACGTCGTGATGCCGGCGATTACCGCTGGCATGAACAGTTTGACCACGTCGCGGCAGACGTTGTCGGCGTTCGACACCGACCTCACCAACACCTATGGCTCGGCCGAGAACGCCACCATCGCCGCGAACCTGATCTCCACCGCGATCACGGTGCAGGCGACGGCGACGGCCGGCTTCACCATCGACACTGGCCTGAGCAACACCAGCGGCATTTCGTTGATCACCAGCGGCCCGCTGGCGGTGAACAGCCTCGTGAACGCCGGCGCCGGGTTTGTCACCGTGACCGCGATGGGCGCCAACGGCACGATCACCGAGGGTGCGTCGGGTGGGATCAATGCCGGCACGCTGAGCAGCTTTGGCACGATCGTTGGCGGCGCGACGCTGACCGGCACGAATACGATCGCGACGCTGGGTTCGATCGCAGTCAGCGGCGGCAATTTCAGCCTGACCGACACCGGCAGCCTCTTGGTGACCGGCCTCGTCTCCGGCCAGAATATCTCGTTGAACGCCGGCACGATCGGCATCACCGGCACGCTGCATGCGACGACGTTGGTGGCCCTGGGCGCCAGCGCGGGCGGCATCACCGAAACCGGTTCGATCAACGCCGGCACGCTGAGCAGCCTCGGCACGATCATTGGCGGCGCAGTGCTGACCGGCACCAACACCATCGCCTCGATCGATTCGGTAACGGTCAGCGGCGGCGACTTCAGCCTGACCGACAGCGGCAGCTTGTCGGTATCGGGCCTCGTCGCCGGCCCGAATATTTCTCTGAACGCCGGCACGATCGGCATTGCCGGCAGCCTGAACGCGACGACGTTGGTTGCGTTGGGCGCCGGCTCGGGCGGCATCACACTGAACACCGGCGCTGTCTTGTCGGGCACGACGGTAGATCTGTCGGCGACGGGTGGCGGCGTCACACAGTTTGCGACCGGCACCATCACGGCCTCGACCCTGCAAAGCACATCCGGGGTGATCGGCTCGGTGAACCTGGTCGGGACGGCCAACGCCATCACCCGCGTCGGCTCTTTCGCGGTAACGTCGGGTAACTTCGACCTGGTTGACACAGGCAACCTGGGTGTCGCCGGGCCGCTGACGGCGGCCAACATCACTTTGAGCAGCCAGGGCATCACCGTAACCGGCAGCCTGGACTCCACCGCTGCATTGACCTTGGCCGCCGGTTCCGGCGGCATCGCGCTGAACACCGGCGCGATCGTGTCGGGGGCGACGGTGGATCTGTCGGCGACCGCAGGCGGCGTCACAGAGGTTGCGACCAGCACCATCACGGCCGCGACGCTGCAAAGCACGTCGGGCGTGACCGGCACGGTTAACCTGGCCGGGACGGGCAGCGCCATAAACACGCTTGGCTCCTTCGCGGTGACGGCGGGTGACTTCGACCTGGTTGACACCGGCAATCTCGGTGTCGCGGGGCGGTTAACAGCAGCCAACATCACTCTGAGCAGTCCGACCATCACGGCGACCGGTAGCCTGGGTGCGACCGATACGTTGACCCTGGCCGCCGGTGCGGGCGGCATCGCGCTGAACTCCGGGGCCATTGTATCGGGCGCGACGGTGGATCTCTCGGCGACCGGCGGCGGTGTCACGCAGATTGCGAGCAGCACCATCACGGCCACGACCCTGCAAAGCACGTCCGGGGTCACAGGCACGGTTATGATGGCCGGAACGGCCAACGCCATTTCGAGCATCGGCTCCTTCGCGGTGACGTCGGGTGATTTCGACCTGCTTGACACGGGCAACCTCGCGGTCGCCGGGGCGCTGACAGCGCGGAATATTTTGCTGAACGCCGGCACGATCGGCATTGCCGGCACGCTGAATGCGACAACGTTGCTTGCGTTGGACGCTGGCTCGGGCGGCATCGCGCTGAACACCGGCGCGGTCCTGTCCGGCGCAACGGTAGATGTGTCGGCCACCGGAGGCGGCGTCACACAGGTTGCGACTGGCACCATCGCGGCCCCGACCCTGCAAAGCACGTCCGGGGTCACCGGCACGGTGAGCCTGGCCGGAACCGGTAACGCCATTGCGAGCATTGGCTCATTCGCAGTGACGGCGGGTAACTTCGATCTGACGGACACGGGCAATCTTGGCATTGCCGGGCCGCTAACCGCGGCGAACATCATCCTGAGCAGCCCGACCATCACGGCGACCGGCAGCCTGGGCGCCACCGCTGCATTGACCCTGGCCGCCGGTGCGGGCGGCATCGCGCTAAACACCGGCGCGATTGTGTCGGGGACGACGGTCGATCTGTCGGCCACCAGTGGCGGTGTGACGCAGGTTGCGAGCGGCAGCATCACGGCCGCGACTCTGCAAAGCACGTCCGGGGTCACCGGCACGGTTAACCTGACCGGGACCGGCAACGCTATCGCCTCCGTCGGTTCTTTCGCGGTGACGGCAGGTGACTTCGACCTTATGGACGCCGGCAATCTCGGCGTCGCGGGGCGGCTGACGGCGTCCGACATCCATCTGAGCGGTCCGGCCATCACCGCGACCGGTAGCCTGGGCGCAACCAGTGCATTGACCCTGGCCGCCGGTGCGGGCGGCATCGCGCTGAACTCCGGCGCAATCGTGTCGGCGACGACGGTGGATTTGTCGGCGACCGGCGGCGGTGTCACGCAGGTCCCGAGCGGCATCATCACGGCCACGACTTTGCAAAGCACGTCAGGGGTCACCGGCACGGTTAATCTGGCCGGGACGGGCAACGCCATCGCCTCCGTTGGCTCACTCTCGGTGACGTCGGGTGACTTCGGCCTGATGGATACCGCCAATCTCGGTGTCGCGGGGCCGCTGACCGCGGAGAATATTACGCTGAACGCCCGTACGATCGGCATTACCGGCATGATGAATGCCGGGACGCTGGTTGCGTTGAGCGCGGGTTCGGGCGGCATCACCGAGACCGGCGCGATCACGGCCGAAACGCTGATTCTGACCACCGCGAATGCCGATGCGACACTCGGTTCGGCTGCCAATACCATCGCCAGCCTCGGTCCGGTGTCGCTGGGGGGCGGAGCGCTTCATCTGGCCAACAGTGGTGACCTGACGATCACGGGACCAGTCGCGGCGGCAGGCGGCGTCAGGCTGCAAACTGTCGGCGATCTGGCGATCGCTGCGGACGGCTCCGTCAGCTCGACCGCAAGCGGCACTGCCGTCGTCCTGGCGGCCAATGGCTCATTCTCGAATGCCGCCGGAAGCAGCGCGATCACGACCTCCAATGGCCGTTGGCTGATCTACAGCCAGGCGCAAGGGTCCAACGGCGCGGCGCCAACGAGCTTCGCGCCCAACGGGCTCACCGGATCGAACTATTTCAACGACGCCTTCAACTTTACCGACGGCACGTTCGCCACCCAGCCTAACAGTGGCAACCGGTTCGTGTTCGGCTTCCAACCGACACTGACGGTCACGGCGACGACGCAGACGATGACCTATAACGGCGCGGCGCGAACCGACACCTATAGCGTCACCGGGCCGCTGCTGTATGGAGACACGCTGGCGACGGCACTCAGCGGCGCCATCCGCGGGTTGACGGCGGCGAAAAACGTTGGCTCGTATGTGCTGACGGGCAACGGACTGACGTCCGATCAAAATTATGCCATCGCCTACAATCCCGGTACGGTCACCATCAACCCGAAGGCGTTGAACTGGTCGGTCGCCGACGCCGCCAGCATCTATGGCACCCTGGCCACGCCGGGTGCGGCGACCCTGAGCGGCGTCGTCACGGGCGATACCGTCGCTGGCACCGTGACGGTGTCGCAGAACGCCACCCCGGTTTCGCTGGTGTTCAACTCAACGGCGGGCACCTACCAGGAAAGCGTAACCGGCCTGACCGGTGGCACTGCCTCCAACTACGTGCTGGCCAACACCGGCAACCATGCCGGCGCACTGACCGTCAACCAGAAGGTGCTGACCTGGGCGGTTGCCGATGCCGCCTCGGTTTACGGATCCCAGCCGTCGCTTGGCGCCGCAACGCTGACCGGACTCGTCGCGGGCGATACGGTGATGGCAACGGTTACCGCCTTCAACAACAGCAACGCCGCGATAACCCCGGGCCCCTCAACAGCGGTAGGCGGGTACCATGAAATCGCCACCGCTCTGGCCGGCGCCGCTGCATCCAACTACGTCCTGGCATCCACCGGGAACCACGCCGGCCTACTATCAATCTCGCCGATTCCCGTTGTGATCGTGCCGCCACCGCCGGCCACCTCGACATCAAGCAGCACTACAAGCACCGCACAGACTGCGGCGCCCGTGGCTACGCCAACCGCACCGGCGCCATCCGACGCCGCACCATCGGTTTCGGCCCCTGTCACGGCCACACCGGAACCAGTCACCCCGGCACCAGTCGCTGCGGCACCCGTCACTCCGGCCCCGGTTACCGGAGTCCCGGTCACCGTAGCCCCGGTCACTCCCGCGGCGGTCACCACGCCCGCGGCGTCACCCGCCAGCCCCGTCGTGCAGGCCGCGCCGGTTTCCGCACCGTCGGTCGTTTCGGCGCCAACGGAGTCGACCGACGCCGCGCCGCAATCGGTCGTTGTTGCCAGCCTCACGTCACCGGCAGGCGATGCGGCATCCTCCGCGGCCGATGGTTCGTCCAGTGTCTCGACGGGGTCGTCCTCGTCCGGGTCGTCGGCCGACGGCACTGCGTCGTCAGCCGGTGGCTCCGCATCGGCGACGTCCGACGGGTCGTCCGGGCCGCTCGCCAGTCCCGGGGCCGTCAATGCCGCCGTCGCCAGTGGCGTCGCGTCGCGACCCGAAGCGCAGGCCCGCTCCGATGCCACCGCGAACCGCGTGCTCGCCAGTGGCGGCTCGCCCGTTCGGGCCGCCGCCGCATCGAAACAGGCATTGGTGCAGCTTGGTCATGCGTCCAGCCGTCCCGGCCCCGCGACCGCCAGCCAACACCTGGGCGACAGTTTGGCGGGCGGCAAACCTGTCGCAGGAGGAGCCGCGCTCGGCGCTGCCCTGGCACGCGGCGTGTCGCCGGCGGTCGCGCTTGCCCGGGCCGCCGCGCGCGAGGCCACGACCTCCGCGATGCAGAAGGCGGCCAGCGTCCCGCAATCGGTCGCCAGCCTGGCCGCTGGTGCACTCAGCCAGGGGCACATCGGCAGCCAGCCCGGCGCCGCGGCGATGATCGCCGCGCTGGCGGGCGGCCGCGACCCCGCCGCGGCCATGGCACGCGCCCTTCAGTCGGTTGCAACGCGCAATGCGATGCAGCAGGACTCCATCGTTGCACTGACGCCGACCCGGCAGGATGCGGCCGGCCTGGCGACCGGTGATACGGGTAAATTGGGAACCGCCATGCTGTCCGCTCTGGCGCACAACATGAACCCCGAGGCCGCCGCCGCCGCTGCCGCTCGCGCCGAACGGGAAAAGCAGTTCGCCCTGAAGCAGTCCCAAACGCCGGCCACCGACGCCCGCGCCGCCACTCTGGCCGCCGGGATCGTGCCGGGCGGAACCAATCTGATGGTCCGCCACGGCGTCACGACTCTGGTCCCCGACCACAGCGCCGAGCAGTTGAGTTCGGCCGCGGTTCCGGTTCCACAGGGTGATCCGGTAGCGGCGCTCTCGGCCGGAACCTTGCCGGATGGTGTGCAGCCGACGCAGGCACTGTCGATGGCGGTCGTGAAAGCACTACGCCATGGCGAGACACTGGCCGAAGCGATCGCGCACGCCGGTGCCGGCAGCCGGGCGGACGATGCCGCCAGCGCGGCGCGTGTTGCCAACCAGGACGCACTGGCGACCGCGCTGGCGACCGGACAGATCGACAAAGATACCCTCGCTACTCTCGCCGCCGGCACCGATCTGAACCGGTTTATGAAGATTGTCGGCAACGCCCTGCAACACGGCGCCTCACCGCGAGCCGCCGTATCGAACGCCCTCGCCAACTCCCGCGACACGCATTCTGATGATGAGATCACAAAACAATGAATACCCCCCGGGCATCCCTGATCGAACGCTTCAACAACCTGCCGAAAATGAGGCGGTTCGCCGCCTTCGTGGGTATGGCCGCGGTCTCCGCGGCGATCATCTCCATGCTGATCTGGATAACCGTGTTTCGCCAGCCGCCGCAGCGCCCGGTGGCGATCGCGGTCGTGGCGCCGATGTCCGGGCCGGACGCTGCGATAGGTCAGGCGTTGCGCGACGGGGCCCAGGTTTGGGTGGACCACAAGGGTAGATTGTCGAAGGGGCGCGCGGTGCGCATCGTGACCTTCGACACCGTTGCGTCGCCGGACGCGTTGCAGCAGGCGGCGAAGGATCCGGATGTCGTCGCGGTTCTGGGCCCCCAGGGGCTGGCCGATACGGCCGCGAGCGGACTGCCCGGCCTGGTACTCTCGGGACCACCCGCCACGGATAATGGCTGGACCTTCCCGCTATCGGCCGAACCGACCTACGAGGCACGCTTTCTCGCCAACTACGTGCGCAACGTCACCGGCGAAAAGCTGGTATCGATCCTGATGCCGGAGGGGGCGGACCAGGAGGCCGTGGCCAACGCGTTCGATGAAACGCTCCAGCGTTTCGGCACCAAGGTCGTGTACAAATGGCAGGTTTCCGGGCGGGCAGCCCTGGACGCGCAGGCCAAACAGATCGCCGACAAGCAAATCGCCGGCGCGATCCTGATCCTGGGCGATCCGGCCTTTGCCGCCGAAGCGGTTGCCGCGTTGGGGGCCGCCGAGGTCAGCAACCGGGTCGTCGGTTTGCGCGACCTCGCCACGAACCAATTCCTGTCGCAACTGCATAAGGCGTGGCGGGGTCCCGGCGCGCTGGGTTCGGCACTGGACAATACGCTGGTGACCACGCCGCTGCTGTTCGATACCGCTGGCGTCGAGGCCCAGGCGTTCCAGACCTTCTACCGTTCAGTTCATCACCAGACCCCGGACTGGGTCGCCCAACTGGGGAACGACGGGGCGCGTGTGATCTCCCAGGCACTGGCAGCCACCAACCCGGATGCTCCGGGTGGCGAGTTGCGGGAGGCCCTGCGAACAGAACTGCTGAAACATCGGTCGTCTGATACGGCGCTGGCGGGCCTGGCGGGACCGATCTTCTTCGACTCACGCGAGGGCGGCTCGTTGCCGACCCTGGTCGGTCGCTACGACGGACAGGACATCGTGGCGGCACCGACCCAGTTGACGCCGATCCGCGATGACGGCGTGTCGAACTATCTGGAGCAGTTGCAAGCTGGCAAGATTCTGTATGTGAACGACCGCTTCATGTACAAAACCAACGTGGTGCCGGCCGGTATCCGGATCACCAAAGTCACGAACCTGAAGACCGACGTCAACACGGTCGATCTGGAGTTCATGTTGTGGTTCCGCTGGCGTGGCGACGTGGTGCCGAACGACATTGTGTTCGACAATGCGGTGGCGCCGATTACGTTAGGCAACCCGGAACGGTCGGTCGACGACGGCGACCAGCATTACCGGGCATGGCGGGTGCGCGGCACCTTCTTCCTGAACTATGAGGACGTGACGCGGCAGTATGGCTCGCAGCTTGTCGATGTGACGTTCCGCCATCGCACTCTGGCCCGGAACAACCTGATGTATGTCGCCGACGTGATCGGGATGGACCTGAAAGCGCTTGGCGACACACCGAAGGCAGGCTCCATGGTGGCCCGGTTGCTGAATGTCGATACCGACAACGGGCACGGTTCGGCGCTGGTGGACCAACTGACACAGTCGAAAGTTCTGGCCGGCGCGCCGGGCTGGTTGATCGATCAGGCGCTGTTCTCGCAACAACTGGGACGTTCGGGAGCGGATGGCGATCCATCCTATGTCGGGTTCGGCAAGCCGGCGCCGTTGTTCTCTCGCATGTCGATGGACGTGGTTCTGGTCCTGGACGAACTCGACATTACGACGCTGCTGCCGCCGTCGATCCTGATCTATCTCGCGATCTTCGCATTTTCGGGCAGCATCCTGGCGTTCCTGCTGGACCGCCGGGGTTCGGGACAGTTCTGGCGGATGCAGACGCTGGTGCTGCGGCTGGTGTGCTGGCCGGCCCTGCTGGCGTCGTTCAGCGCCCTGGCGTTGGACTACACCCTGCTGAACGCATCGTTGAGCATGGCCAACGTCGTGGATTTCATCAGCCGATTGATGTGGTGGATGGTGCCGGCACGTTTGGTGTCGCTGTCGGTTCAGCGGTTCGTCTGGGCGCCGCTGGAGATCCGCACGCAGCGGAAGGTGCCGACGGTTTTCCGGATTTTGGTATCGATCATCATCTACGGACTGTCGATGCTCGGCGTGGTGGCCTTCGTGATGGGCAAAACGGTCACCAGCCTGCTGGCAACGTCCGGGTTGTTGACGTTCATCGTTGGTATGTCGTTGCAGTCCAGTCTCCGAGACGTCGTCTCCGGTGTGATGATCAATCTGGAACGGCCGTTCGGCCTGGGCGACTGGATCCGGATCGGCCGCACCGTCGGTCAGGTGAGCGACATTTCATGGCGCACCACGCGCATCCGGATGCCAGGCGGACAGGTTGTCGCATTCGCCAACGGGCGGGTAGCCGACGCCGAAATCGAGAACATGACACCGGCCGGGGCGTTCGATGCCAGCCTGGTCCTGTTCATGGACCCCCGCTGCAATCCGGATCAGGTGGTCGCGGTGCTGCGCCAGGCGGCCGAAAAAGTAACGAAGCCGGAGTTCATCCTGTCGAAGGTCGTGTTTCGCTCGATCGAAAACGAAAAGGGTGCCTGGGTCGCGAAGTATGAGATCGATATGCTCTGCACGAGCTATCGGGACCGCGGGAAAATCCGTTCCGCGGTATGGCTGGAGGTCTGGCGCGAGTTGGAAACAGCCGGCCTGATCTGGGCAACCATGCCGCAGACGAACCACCTGCCGGAAGACGAGGTGGCGATAGCGGCCCAATAGGGAGCGCTACGCCGTATCGGCCCCGTTCGGTTTGCCGGACGGGGTCTTGGAAAATTGGAAATGGCGGGCGGGCGGTCATGGCACGTCCGCCATTTCTGTATTGCCCGGAAGCTGTTGCCAGGCGCTGGCAGCGCGTTGGCGCGCCGTTGATCCGGCGGCTGTCGATCGCGCACTTCTCATGTGCGGCATTGGCTTCTGGTGTCGCCGCCCCGGTATCATACCAGTCCGCGTAAACATCGACTCTCCGGCCGCCCATGACCGTCATACCTACGAAGGTCGGTATCCACGTCTTTTATTCACCTCAACAAAGACATGGATGGTGCTCCTTCGCGCACCATGACGATCCGGGAAAGACCGGCGTGTGTCAGTCTCAACGACGACTGGTATCACAGGGCTCCAATGGCGTGCCAACCGCACGTGCGATGTCGAACAAACGTTTCCACCGTGATCTTGGTTCTATGGAATTCGGCATGCCTTCCCGGCCGCCGGCCGGTAACTTGTCGTTTCGCGAAGGGACCTCGAAAGCTTTCCACGGCACCAGCCGTGGCATACCCCATCGTGAGCCCCTCGTTCACGAATCGTTGAGACGCCATCCGCCACGTCAACAAGATGCAATAACACCCCGGTCGGGACTCTGCGTCCGGAGCGCGAATGGTTTGCCGTCCCCAACCCCGGGATCGGTATCCGCGAATATGCGACAGGTCATAGCCGATCCGGACTATTGGCCGCCGGACCAGGGAGCGGAAAGAGCAAAAATCCAAAGGTCGCGTCCCGGGCTCGAAAATGCCTTCGCCCCGGGCTTGAGGAAAATAGTGTTGGCGCGCTAAGGTAACTGGTCTTTTGACGAAACCACCCCTCGGAGAATACACAATGTTTCCCCTCGTTATCATTGGGCTGATTTACGTTTCAATCGCCGGACTCATCGCCTTTATCGGGCGTCGGCGTAAGTTCGGCGGCTGGGGTTATTTCTTTGCCGGGATCGTGCTGACGCCGATCGTTGGGCTGCTGCTGGTGCTCGCGTCTGATCCGCGGCCACGTCCCGCCATCCAGTAACGACACTCCCCCGGCGTCAGGTGTTCTGGCGCCGGGCTTCTGAACCAGCCGGTTCGCGTCCCAAACGGGCGGCTCACCGGGTCAGGATTCTACGGCAGCCATCTCATTGGTGCTGCTCGGTGCCACCGGACCGGGCAAATTGAACCTTGAGCGCGCTGCGGCGTAATGCGGCTTCCGGCAGCATATCCATGCCGTTACGGACCAAATAACCTTTTGGCCCGGATGCCGCCGGGGACATCAGTTCCGTAAGGAAGTCCCGCAGGTTCGGAATTGTATCCATGCGTTTGACCTTGACCACCGCAAGGATCGGCCGCTCCAATGGATACCGGTTGGCGTCCAACTCAGCGGTGCCCGGGCTGATGCCGTCGATCGGTTGCGGCACGGCATCTTTCATCAACTGCGTCGCGCGCCATTCGTTGATCGCCAACTCGGTGCCTTTAGGAACGATCGCGGGACTGACGTTGTACGCCTCACCATCCGCGTAAACCATCGCCTGATCGACACGCCGGGCAAGGCAGTGCTGTTCCGCCGCCCGCTCGTCCATCCGGGCAAGTGCGGCGATCGGTGGCAGCGCAAGGCAGGCTGGCAGCATCAGCAGATCCTCAAGCGTCAGCCACTGCAACGCTCGCCTGGGCGGCCCCAGAACGCGGATCGGCACATCAGGCAAATCCGGTGAAATATCCCGCCACCGCTTGTTGGGGTTGGGTATAAATCCACCCTCGGCTGAGTCGTTTTCGCCGCCGCGAGGCAGTTCACGCGCGATCGCACGGAATAATTGTTCGCGCGTCAGGGCGAAGCTCGGCGCGCCCGGAGCTGTGTACAGCACAAACACCTGGCGCCCGAACGGTAGCCCAAGCAAAGGTTCGCCGTTCGGGCACATTTTCTCCACCGGCTGGTCGGCCGCGAACGGGCCGATCATCAAATCCGGCGAATCCCGCAACGTGGCGCAGAACGTTCGCCGCGCGCCCTCCTCGCTGGACTGCTCGATTTCCGGAAACTTACGGTGCGCGGCCCGATTGAGCGCGGTTGCGACATCGGCGGCATAGACGAGGGTTTCAGGGCGGCCGATGACCCGCATATAATCGCGGTCATCCTGCGCCCGAGCGGCGCTGCTGCCAAAGACACCGGCAAAACCAGCCAACAGGGCCAGCGACAGCGTCCTGCCCAGGAAAGATCGTTTTACACTCATCTTATGCACCGGGCACGTAATAGGCGATTTCATTCGCTCGTATCGAGGCAAAGGTAAGCAGACGCGTGTAGATACGGCCATTACGGCGGAACGACACCCGGCCACCGACGCCCGAGTAGCCCAGCTCACCATGCAGGACCCGCCAGAGTTCCCGGCGATCGAGCGAGCCTACACGCTCGATGCCTTCGGCGACCAGCCCCACGGCATCGGTTCCCTGCATGGCGACATCCACCGGAGCTACACCGAACCGAGCGGTATAGGCGCGATTCCAGGACGCCTGAATCGGCGTCGGGGCGTCACGGGCGCGCAGCACCGGAAGCAAAACCCGCGGGATCACCTTGCCGATTTGTTCGCGCATGGCATCGACGTTGGTCATCGTCGGCAACACGCAGGTGACGTTCAGGCCGAGCGACGACGCGTGCTTCACCAGTTGAACCTGAAGCTCATCGGGTCCGATGATCAGCAGATGATCGAATCGCAATCCTTGCAGTCCGGCGAGGAAATCGCGCGGGCTGGTGCCCCGGGCGAACGACCGTTCTTCCACAATCGGGATCCCGAGGACGGCAGCTTCGTTGGAGTAGGCCAACGCGATTTCCAACGCATCCGCGCTGCGATCACGCACGATGACCACGCGGCGAAGACCGATATCGAACGCAAGACGTGCGGTCTGGGCGCTGATCTCGGCATTGTCGGGCAAGGTCGCGAACACGTTTCGCAGACCGTGCAGCGTCAGCCCCGTCGTGGTGATGGTCGGCGCGATGAACAGAATGTCCCGGCCAAGATAGTCGATCGCGGCGGGCAGCGCGTCATCGACGGTTTCATGACCAATGACGGCGATCAATCCGCGTTCCGCCAACACCCGTTCGGCGACATCGAGTGCCCGGCTGCGGATCGTTGCCTGTTCGCGTAGGGATGCATGATTGGGGTCAGGTTTCGGCTGGAATTCCAATATTTCCGCGTGCAGCCGCAACTTATGCCCCAGGACCCCACCGCCCGCGTTCAGTTGCTCGATCTCCAGCAAGGCACCGTCGCGGATGGCGGCGCCACCGTGGCCGTGCCCGACGGTGGCAATCACCAGATCCTCATCCGCGGCCAGCGCTGTTTCAGCGCCCGCCCGGTTGATGCGGCCGGCAACGGCAGCCGCGAGACCACCGGTCATGGCCCGCAGAATACCACGGCGGCGCGGTCTGATATGTTCAGGGAACATTGAGATTAAACTGACGGGAGTCGGCGCTGTTCATGATGATCATCTTGGCATTGGGCGACTTAGCCATCTCGCCCTCAACCCGGATCGCCTCCCACTTCAGCAGTTCCGGAGTCAGGTTCTCACGGATGATCTTTTGCGAGTCGTTAATGCCTTCGGCCTCAATCCGTTTGCGCTCCGCCTCGCGCTTTTCGCCCACCAGACGGAATTCATAGCCCTCAGCCTGCTGCTGATAGACCAACTTGGTCGCGATCGCATCACGCATTGCCTCGGGCAAGGTGACCTGACGAATAATGACATCGTCGATCGACACGAATTGCTCGCTGGTTTCCTCGATCGCACGGGCAATGATGGTGGACAGAACGCCTTCCTTGTTGGTGTAGATGTCCTCCGGCTCCTCGCGGCCGATATAGCGGCGCAATACGGATTCAACCGTCGGCTTGACGATCTTGATGACATAATCCTTGCCGACCTGCTGATCCAACAGCGCGACGGTATCGAAATCGGGATGATACCGGATCGTCAGCTTAAGCTCGATCGGCAAGCCCTTGTTGGTCAGCGCGGTAAAGTCGGTATCCACCGCCTGTTTCCGCGTATCGTAAATCGTGAAACGATCCCAGGGGAACATCAATTGAAGGCCCTCCCCGACCGGACGCTCGATCACCGTTCCACCAAAGAACAACAGCCACCTGACACCGGCGCCGCCCGCGGGGACGATATAAACGATACGATGCCACAAGACGACCAGCACGATCAGCGCTAATCCGATGAACCACGCGGACGTGCGCCCCCCGACCTGCATGGCCTTGATCAGCCGCGTCAGGCGCGCGCCGGACAAGGCCACAGCGCCGGGTGCCGCGGTGTTTTCTGGTTCCTCGGTTGCCGGGTCGAAGAGTGATGCGGACATCGTGGTGTTTGGTCCAATGCTAGGTCAGTTGATTAACGATTCCGCCATCCCAACGCAATCGGCCCGAATAGTAATCGCATTAATTAGAGGCGATAGTATATCCAAAAATTGGATATTCATCTCACCCCTCAATCACGCGACGCTCTGATGCCCGACACTTCCACTGACTTTGAAGCCCGGAAAGACGCCGCCGACAGATTGCCCACTGGAGCCAGTGCGTATCGAATTCAGCCAGCGTGATAGTTACCCCTCACCCACCGCATGTTTCCAACGAAATTAACATACGGACGTCATGCTCACGTTGATGCCCGCGTTCATGTCTGCCTGATACGGGCCACGGTCAGTATCAGGAAGCGCCGCCATCGCAATCTTACCATAGAACAAAAGATGCGTTCGGTCATCAATGATGATGCGTGCTGTCGGCACCGCACGTTGCAAGCCCATGTTGCCGGATATGCGCATCAGACCGTGGCGCTCTGATCTGACATCAATCGGGTCTCGTCGGGAAGACCCTGCAACCGCATGCCCGCCGCCCGGAGCTGCCGATCATACATCGACGTGTCGGAGTCGATCCGCCCGTCCACGAGATGCAGCAAGCGGTCGCAACGATCGAAAAACCGCTCATCATGGGTGACCGCGATGACCGTCACCCCCTGCCGCTTCAACCCGGGAATCAGATTGTCGAAAAACTCGATCCGGAAATCGGGGTCCTGATCGGCTGTCCATTCGTCCAACACAAGGATCGGCCGGTCTTCCAATACCGCCTGCGCCAGCGCCAAACGTTTCCGCCGCCCGGCCGAAAGCCGCCCGGCCGCGAAACCGGTGTCGGTGATGCGCACATGATCGGACAAATGCAGGGTCTTCAGCAACGCCGCCGCGCGAACATGGTCGAACCCACGCGCATCAGGGATCATGTCGAACAGGTGAAAGTCGGTGAACACGGTTGAGAACAGGCCGCGCTGATCGTCGATATGCCAGGCCGAACCGTCCGTCAGCACCAGTCCGCCGGTCGGGCGATACAGGCCGGTCAGCAGCTTCATCAGCGTCGATTTGCCGCTGCCGTTGCCACCGGTGATAAACACCACCTCCCCCTTGCGCAGTTCGAGATCCAGTGGCCCCAGAGTCGGCTTGTCGGCGCCCGGGTACGCGTATGTAACGCCGTGGAACGCGATATGGTCGAACGCACGCGGCGGCGAGCGGTGCGCGGTGGTGGGGGCGACGTTCGGCCGCAAGGCCTCGGTCAAGTCGTCCAGCCGGTCAACCGCTCGGCCGGCCTCGGCAATCATCGGCATATAGGTGACGATCGACTGAAGGCCTTCGTAGGTGTGCGAGGCGACGAAAACCGCGAGGGCCACGTCGGTTGCAAACCCCAGCGCCGGAGCCACGAACGCGGCAACGAAGACCAGCGCCAGCGCCACGGCCGTCGCGATACCGGCGCTGGTGGCGGTCGTGCGGGCAAGGCCGCGTTGCGGCCCCAGGTCGGTCGCCGCGGGGATCAGGTGGCGGGTCACCAGGTCGGCCTCGCGGCGGCGGCTGCCCAACAGTTCGCGGAAACCGCTGACGAGATGGCGCACCAACTGGGTGACCCGCGCATCGGCGGCGGCGGCGCGCAAAGCCACGGCGGCGGTGCGTTCGCGGACGCGATTTTGAATGTAAAACCCTGCCAGGGTAACGCCCGCCAGCAGCAGCATCATGACCGGATTGAACAACACCAGCGCTACCAGCAGGCCGGTGAGCTGTGTGCCGGCATGCAGGACGCCGAGCGCGGCGTGGGCGCCGCGCCGCACGGCCGCGGTGTTGCGGCTGAGCGAATCGACGACGCGCAAGCCGCCCAACGCCTCAATCGTCGCCAGTTCGCTGCCCGCGATAGCGGCGCCAACCCGTTCGGAGGCGTTTGCCGCCATCCGCTCCACCAGCCGCTGGCCAACCAACTGCGCCAGCGCGGAAATCACGACGAGCACCGCCACGGTCGCGGCGAACAACCCGCCTGCTCGCCACGGGACAGCGCCGTCCTGTAGAATTTGGGCGCCCAGGCCGACGCCCACCACGGCCAGCGCCTGGATGAACCCTGAACCAATCGTCAGCAGAATGGCCAGCCAGGCACCGAGTCCCGCCTCGCGCAGTAACAACCCAACCCCGCGAGACTGCGGTTTGGGACGTCTTGAGCGCGGACGCTTGCTCATCCCACCACCATCCCGTCGTCGAAATGGATCAGCCGGTCCGCCGCGTCGTAGTAGCGATCATCGTTCGTCACCGCGATCACCGTGCTGCCCGCCGCCCGCAGGGCGGGCAGCATGACGCGGTAGAAATGTTCTCGGAACTCGGGGTCCTGGTCGGCAGCCCATTGGTCGAGCAGCAGAATCGGACGCGCCTCGATCATCGCGACAACCCAGGCGAGCCGCTTTCGCTGGCCGGTTGACAGGTCGAGTGAAGTAAACCGCCCGTCGACGAACCGGGTCCGGCCGGCGATCCCCATATCGGCGAGAAGCCCGTTGACCATCTCCGGGTCGGCATCGGACCAGCCGTAGAGTCGGTCGAAGATGTAAGGATCGTGGAAGATCGCCGAGACACTTTCGCGCAACTCGGACGGCGACACAGCGTCGCCTCCCAGATGGATGTCGCCGAGACCGGGGGTGTACAGCCCCGCCAACAGCTTCATCAGTGTCGTCTTCCCGCTGCTGTTGCCACCGAGGATGAACGTGATCGTCGCGGGCGGAAACGCGATGGTGACCGGGCCAAACGCGAAGCCGCGTTCATCATCTTCGTCGGGATATTGGTAGCACACACCGTCGAGCGACAGCAGCACGGCCTCGTTCGGGGGGGCGATGACGGCGGGCGGTTGTGCCTTTCCCGGGGAACGCAGCGCGGAATTCAATCGTTCCATGTCGCCAATCGCCGCCTCGCCGCGCGCGAGCAACGGGATATCGCGCACCAACCCGAACGAGATGTTCGACATCAGCACGGCCGCGGTGATCAGCGTCACAGGATCAACCGTCGGCAGCACGTTCGGAACGACGAAGATGCACATGCCGCTGGCCGCCAGCGTCGCACTGGCCTGGAGCACGAAACCGATGGTTTGCCGCCGGTTGGCATAGCCGACCGCGGCGAGCATCGCATTTGCCCGCGTGTGCAATCCGGTCAGAAACAGACGCCGCCGCGCGGCGTTCAGCCGCAATTCCTTGAATCCCAGCACCAGCGCGCGCAAATCCTCGCGCATCCCGGCCTCAAGTTCCCCCGCCTCGCTCAGAGCGCCCATGACGGCGCGATGGTTGATCGCGAGGGTTGAAAAGATGATCACCAGGATGCCGGCCATGACGGCGAACAACTGCCATGCGAGCGACGCCAGAACGACGAGGGTTCCGATCATGTAGCAGCCGGTGCGAAACCCGCGCGCCAGCAAGGGCGCGGTCGCGATAATGTCGTCAGGCGCGGCGGTCAGTGCCGCAAGGACATTCTCAGCGCCGGCCCGCTCCACCGTCGCGAGATCACTGCGTAGCGTCGCATCGATCAGCCGGCGGCGTCCAAGCATGACCGCGAGGAGCAGGTTTTCGGTGACACGGCGAACCGTGGAGATGCCCGCCCAAACATAGGCGACGGTGACCACGATCAGCCCGAGGGCGAGATCAGGCCGATCGATGCCACTCGTGGCCGCGGCGACCCCTTTGGCCAGGATCGGGCCTTCAAAGCCGAAGCTCATCATCAAGGCGCCGCCGACCACGCCGATTCCGATGACGTGCGCCCGTTCAGGGCCAAAGGCCAAACGAAGAACGCGCATCTCTAGCGTCCCTGAACGGCGAAAGCCGGGGTGCGGGTCGTCGTTGCGCTATCGCGGACCAGCCGTTCCCGCTGCGACACAGCGGACGCAGTTCCCGTCTCCGAACTGCAAAACGAAACCCGCGGCCAGCCGTTTTGCGTCATTGAGCCGACGACGCGAGCTCGCCCTCGATAACCTTGCCGCCGTGACCATGGTCGCCATGACCATGACCGGTCGCATTGGCGACGGGCGCGAGTAACCGGGGCCGGCGCGAACGCCGCGGGACCCTGACTGCCTGCGGGCCCCTGACCGCTTTGTGCACCGGCGTCGTCAATTCCTCCGGCCACGGCCGCAGGAAGGTGAGCAGCGCGGTACCGACCGAGAACCAGCCAATCACCGCAGCCGTCAGGAAGCCGGCGCCACCAAACAGGATCAGACCGACGGACACTGAATCCGGCAGGAACGACACCATGATCGACTCGCTCATCCGCTTGCGGAACAGGTCGCCGATCTTGAGCATATCGACCACATGCTCCAGATCGCCGTCATAGATGACGATACCGGCGACCGCGTTGGCGGCGGTGGTGGCGCCGGCGACCGCGACCGAAACCTGGGCGGCCCGCATGGCCACGAGATCGTTGATGCCGTCGCCGACGAAGCAGACAAAGCGGCCCTCGGCGCGCAGCTTCTGCACGACCTCGGCCTTTTCATGCGGCAGCACTTCCGCGTCGAACCCATCGACCCCCAATTCTTCCGCCGCCGCTTCGGTCTGTGCCCGCCCATCGCCGGACAGGATGCGGACATGCAGGCCGCGCGCCTGTAGCGCCTTGACCACACCGCGCGCCTCTGGCCGTAGGCTGGTGCGCAGCACGATGGTGCCGGCCATGGCGCCGTTGCGGGCGACGAACACGAACGGCCGGCCGAGGGTGCGTGCCTGCGCCTCGGCTTCGCGCGCGCCTTCGGTCACCGTCACGTCCATCATGTCCATGTAGCGGCCACTGCCGACAAGGATCAGATCGTCGCCGATGCGGGCCTGAATCCCGTTGCTGGGCGAGTAATCGGCTTCATCCGGCTCAATCACCTCCAGCGCTCGGCGGTCGGCTTCACCGCGGATCGCGAGGGCGACCGGGTGCCCCTGGCGGGACTCCGCGGCGGCGGCCCAGGCCAGTAATTCGTTCTCGCCAATCCCGTCTTCGCAGACGATGCGATCAACCGCCGGAACCGGTTCGGTCAAGGTTCCCGTCTTGTCGAACACCACGGTATCGACCTCGGGCAGCATTTCCAGCGTGCGCCCGTCCATGATCGCAATGCCGTGCTCCGCCGCGCGGGACAGGGTGTGCAGCATGCCGATTGGCCCGGTGAACAGCAGCACCTCGGCCGTCGGCAGCGCGAGCAGCAGACCGGCGGTGCGATACATGCCGATAAACGGCAGGGCGAGCGCACCCAACGCGAGATGATAAGGGGCTGACCGGTCGGCGATTTTCTTCGCCTGGATTTCCGTGGTCAGGCGATATTCCGTGGTCTGGTTGAGCACCGCGACGATGCGTCCGGCGGTGGTTTCCGCACCGGTTCGCTCCGCCTTGATCAGCACCTTGCCGCTGATCAACTGGGTGCCGGCGAAGGCGCGTTCGCCGGCGAACAGCTCCACCGGACGTTCCTCGCCGGTCAGCATCTGCTGATCGACGCGGGCCGCCCCTGACACCACCACACCATCGACCGGTAACAGATCGCCGGCCTGCACCGCCACGACGTCGCCCACTTTCAGGTTGGCGATGGGCACCAGCGACTCGCCGTCCTCGGTCACCAGCCACGCCGTGTCGGACTGCTTGCCGAACAGGTCGGAAATCATCCGCCGCGAGCGGTCCTTGGTGCTAAGATACAGCTTGCCATGCCCCCAGCGCATCATCATGCCAAGGAAAACCGACGGAAAGTTCTGCGACAGCAGCAGCATCGAGAAGCGCGACACGCTCAGCGAATAGATGTCGGGACGCCCATTTTCTTTCCAGTAAGCCGAGGCGCTGCGCACGGCAGGCATGGTCGCCCAAACCGCGATCGCCGGCACCGCGAGGATGGCGGCCGGGGCGACGGTCGCCGCGGCCACGCAGGTGCCGAGGGCGCCCGCGGCGCGCAGATGCATCGCGACCTTCTCGACGACCTCGTTGTTCTTTTCCTGAACGGACACGATCTCGTTGGCGCCGACCATGCCGATAACACGCTGTCCCGCCTGTTCGGTTTGCACGGCCTTTGGGGCCACGCGACGGCGGCGGCGCAGGCGCTGCGGCGTCCGGCTGTCCTTATCGACGAAGAACCCGGTCGCCGCCGAGATGATGAGCGCGCTAAAGAGCAAGCGATATACCCCTGATAGATGACGCCAATTTCACAAATCCCATGCCCCGGATTGCCCGGTCAAGCACGAAAGCGTGTCCATTCGTGGCCCGCCTCGCTTCGTCATGGCCCGGCTTGTCCGGGCCACCCATTGCGGCACCGCCTTGGCATCGTTGGCCCGGACAAGCCGGGCCATGACGATGAGAATGCGGCGCCAGCATAACGCCGCTCATCTGGCTATTGCCCCGGTCAGCCTGCCACCATCGACCGCACGATCGTTTCAAACGTCCCGATCATCGCCTGAGCCATATCCGCATCCCACACGTCCTGGCGATGCATCATGTGGCAGGTCAGCGACATGCCCGCCGGTCCCGGGGTTTCCCAGATCACCAGATACAGTTGCGGCCGCGAGATCGGGTTCAGCCAGTCCTCCACCCAGCTGGCCTGCACGCCCGGAAGGCGCAGCTTGCCGTGGGGCGTGTCCGGAAACGCCGTGCAGACCATGCGGAACAGCGGGCCTTTGGAATCGCGCGGCACCACTTCCTCGATCGGCAGATCCTGATGCAGCAGAGCGGCGGCAACGACCTCGCGCACCCGCAGCAGCAATGCGGCGATGTCGGGATTGTCGCTCATATCGACGCGCAAAGCCGGCACTACGATACTGGCACCGATCATCGACGCGAAGCGCTGGTCGTCGCGATCCGAGTAGGTGGTTCCGATCGTGATGTCGGGGCAGCCGGTGTATTGCCGCACCGCCAACAAATAGGCGGTCAGCATGGCAATATAGACGGTGACGCCCCGGGTTCTGCAAAACGCCTGTAGGCGCGCGTTTTGGTCGGGGGCCAGGCGAGTCCAGGTCGGCAGCGATTCAAAGCCGGCGCTCCGGGGCGGTTCGGCGCGGGCAGGCCAGGACCAGGGCGGCGGTTCACCTTTGGTGAGCCAGGTTTCCCAGTAGGTTCGCCGGCTGTCCATGCCGGAGACAACCCGGGCGGCCTGCCAGCGCACATACTCGGCGTATTGCACCGGCGGCGGCAGGCTGGATGGGCGACCGGCAGCGAAGGCTGAGTAATGTTCGGATATCTCGCCCAGGATGACCATCATCGACGCCAGATCGAAGACGACATTGTGCAGGCAGATCTGGAACAGATACGTATCATCGGCGATCCGCACCAGCACGGCGCGCAGAATCTGATCCCTGGTGAAGTCGTAGCGCCGCAGCACTTCCTGGCGCAGGAACGCTCGCGCCTCGTCGTCCGAGGCGGAGCGCATGTCGGCTTCCTGCCAGTCGGCCTCCCCTGCCCCGGCGATCACCTGCAGCAGCTTGCCGTCACGTTCATGCAGCGTGGTCCGCAGGCTTTCGTGACGGGCAACGATCGTATCCAGCGACCGGCGCAGCAGCGCCGGATCCAGCGCACCCCGCAGTTGGAACAGGAACGGCACATTGTAGAACGACCATTCCGGGTCCAGCCGCTGGAGTTCCCAGAAACGGCGTTGGGTCAACGAGGCTGGCAACAGCGTGGTATCCACCTGCCGCAACCGAGCGATCACGGCGGGTTTGGCGGCTTGCAGGCGGGCGCGGAGGTCCGGCGTCAGGGCGCCCGGCGCGGCGGTATAGCGCAAGGCATCGCCTTCCAGCCGAAGCTGAATGCCGAACCCGGCCATATCCGCCAGAAGGCCGTCGATGTCATCCGGCTGGAGGGTCAAATCAGATTTCACCTTCCTCGGTTTCCACAAGGTCCTGGGCTCGCAGCCAGGCCGCAAACTTTGCCACCGTCGGCGCCTGCATCAGCGCGGCCGGACGAATGTCGCGGCCCAACCGCTTCTGCAGCCGGTGCATCAGAATGACGGCCCGCAGCGAATCGCCGCCAAGTTCGAAGAAGTCGTCGTTCAGGCCGATCCGGGTCAGGTCGAGACCCGAGGCAAAGCTTTCCAGCAGCATCAGTTCCAGCGGGTTGCTGGTGACGGGCGCCAGATCCTCCGGCGTCGGTTCGGACGTCAGCGGCATCTGCGCCAGGGCGTTGCGGTCGATCTTGCTGTTCGGCGTGGCCGGGAACACGTCCAGCACCGTGTAGGCCGACGGCATCATGTAGTGCGGCAGGTGGTCGATCAGAAATTCCCGGATTTTCGGGATCAGCAGCCGGTGGAATTTGGCGCGTTGCGGATGGTTGCAATGATCGGCGGGGTTCAGCGACGCCGCCTGTAGCCAGGCAAAATCGGCAAACGCCTCCGGCTGGTCGATCCGCGTGAACACGACGCTGATAGCGCCCTCCACGCCCACGTCCAGCCAGCTCAGTTCCGCGCGATAGCCCAGCGATTCCAGCGCCCACAGCGCGTCGGGATCGACACCCGAACGGGGAAGTCCGGTCAGAAGGGCGCGCAATTCCGCCATCGTCGCGGTGGCCGGTGCGTCACGCAGCCACAGGATGGCGGCGACTTCCTGCGCCACGCGGGCGTTCGGAATGCCGCTGATGGCCAGCGTCTCGGGACGGGTTTCGGTCAGGATGTCGCTGACGGCATCCAGGCTCAGGCCATCGCGTTGCCAGTCCCGCACCGCCAGGTCGCGTTGCAGGTGGAGCGACGGCCCGACATGCAGCACCGCATCGAAGCGGAACCGGGACAGTTCGTTGAGGAACTGACCGCGGCGCGGGATCACCTGCACATGCGCGATATCGGCATGCTCGTGTTCCAGCGCAGGCAACAGGTTCGGGCCGATCGCGAGATCACGTTCCTTGCCGACTTCCTGCCGGATCCGCTGCCGGACCTGACCCGCCAGCGCATCATCCGCCGCTCGGAATATCTGCAACGAGACCTGCAAGGTTTCCAGCATCGCCAGATTGACCGCGTCGCCGAGGAAGATACGGCCGCCGGGGCGAACGAGCGTCAGCATCTTGTCCACGACCAGCCGCAGATAGGCGAAATCGGGGAAAAGCTGGATGACCGAGTTGATGATGATGGTGTCGAAGCTGGCCGGCTCGAAGCCCTGAAGCTGATCGGCGAAGCGTTCGTACAGCGTCACATGCGACAGGGCCGGCATGGTCTTCTGCAGCGACCGGATATTGTCCAGGCCGGCCGGCGCCGGGTCCAGCGCGGCGTAGGTTTCGCAGTGCGGCGCCAGCCGAACGGTGAACAGGCCGGTGCCGCAGCCGATCTCCAGAACATGGCGCGGCTTAAACGCCAGAATCCGATCGACCGTGCCGGCGACCCATTCGCGCATCTCGGGTTCCGGGATCGGGTCGTCGGTATAGCTGCTGATCCAGCCGTTGATGTTGAAGGTCGGGTCATCGGAGACACTGGCCTGACGGTAGGCCTCGTCATAGACGTTGCCGCCCACGGCGACCTGTTCGGTCGCATCCTGCGCCGCCGCCAGACGATCGAGTTCGTCGGGATTGGCCAAAAGGTAACTGACGAGACGGCTGTCGCCATTCGCGTCCGGCAGCGCCAGCACAACCGCCTGATCCACGGCGGGATGCTTTTCCAGGGCGGATTCAACCTCGCCCAGTTCGATCCGGTAGCCGCGCACCTTGACCTGGAAATCCATGCGGCCAAGGAATTCGATGTTGCCGTCGGGCAGATAGCGGGCCAGATCGCCGGTGCGGTAAATGCGGCCCTCACCGAATGGATTGGCGACAAACCGGTCGGCGGACAGGTCCGGACGGTTCCAATAGCCGTGGGTCACACCCGCGCCACCGACGCAGAGTTCGCCCGAAGTGCCGACGGGCACGATCTGCATCGCTTCATCGACAATATAGGTCGTGGTGTTGAAGATCGGCTTGCCGATCGGCGGATTGCGCGTCGCGTCGCGCTCACACAGATAGGCGGTGGACAGAATGGTGGTTTCCGTCGGTCCCCACCAGTTATGCACCGCCTCAATATGGCCCAGGCGATACAGGTCCTGCACCACCTTGTTCGGCACCGCTTCTCCCGCCAGCACGACGTGACGCACCGACGGCGGCACGCCATCGACCCGCAGCAGCGTGCCCATGGCTGAGGCAACCGCATTGATGAACGTAATCTTCTCGCGCGCCGGCAGGGTTGGCAGGGCCAACAGGTTCTCCGCCATCACGATGGCGCCGCCGCAGGTCAATGGCGCAAAAATTTCCAGCAGCGACAGGTCGAAACAGATCGAGGCGACGAGGGCGACACCGGCATAGACATCCGGCGGCAGCACCGCATTCATCCAGACGAAATAGTTCAGCACGCCCAGATGATGGTCCATGACGCCCTTGGGGCGGCCGGTGGAGCCGGACGTGTAGAACACGCAGAACAGCGCATCCCCGCCGATGGCGAGGCCGGGATTGGTTTGCGGACGTTCGGCGATGGCGGGCCAATCGCTGTCGAGACACAGCATCGTCACACCCGGCGCGCTGATCGTGCTCAGCAGGTCCTGCTGCGTGATCATCACGGTCAGACCGGAATCCTCGGCAATCAGTTCCTGGCGTCCGCGCGGATACACCGGATCGATCGGCACATAGGCGGCGCCGGCCTTCAGCACCCCCAGCATGCCGATCAGCATCTCCGGCGTACGGCCGATACTGAGACCAATCTTCGTGCCGGCGCCGGCACCCATGGCAATCAGGTGATGCGCCACCTGGTTGGACCGGGCATTCAACTCGGCATAGGTAACAATCTGGTCCTGGTAATACAGCGCCACGGCTTCGGGAGTCCGAGCGGCTTGTTCTTCGAACAGCGTGTGCACGCAGGGGTTGGACGGCAATTCGGCCTTGGTATCGTTCCACTCAACCAGTGGCATCGCGGCCGCTCGGCGATAGACCCACACCTGCAGATTGACCTCGGGGAATTCCCGGTAGCGGCCCGCGAACGGAGCCGAGGTTTCGACCAAGGCCCACTGACCGGCCGCGGTCAGTTCGGCCATTTTATCTTTGAAAGCCGTGTTCTGATAGAATTCCGGGCGCAACGTGAAGATCAGATGGCCGCCCGGTTTGGTGATGCGCAAAAGCTCATCGAACGAACTGGCCGGCGCGTGCGCCATCACGAACACGCCGACGCAGATAACCGCGTCATAAGCGGCGGACGCCAGATCCAGGGTATCGCCGAGGGCATGTTCATACAGCGCCGTATAACAGCCCTTGCGTCCGGCCTCGCGCAGCATGCCGGGCGACAGGTCCAGACCTTCGATGTTGCGGTAACCACGCGCGGCAAACAGGTCCCCGGCGAGACCGGTACCGCAGCCGGCGTCCAGGATGCGGGCCTCGGGGCCGGCAAATCGGGTTACGGTTTCGACGACCTCCGGCGGGCCGGCATGGTCACCCATGTCGGATTCATAGGACGCCGCCCAATCGTCATAGCCGGTGGCCAGTTCGGCGTTGTTCTGCGCTGCGAAAACGTTGTGCACTTTAGCGGTCATGGTGTCTTCCCGTCACGGCCGTCGAACGTATAGCCGAAGAGTTCAATGTCGCGGTGGAAATGGTTTTCCACCAGCGAGCGTGTGTGATCGTTATAGTAAGAGCGATAGTCGCGATGCTGGCTGCGATTCAGATGTGGCAGCGGCGCATCGATGCCGACATGGCGGCAGATGGTCGCGAAATCCTCGCGCAACGTTTCGTAATAGCCCACACAATCAACCAGCAGCTTGCCGTCCTGATCGGTCAGCATCTGCGACTGTAGCTTGGTGATGCCCTTCGGGAACGGCGCCGCTTCGTCGATCGCCCATTGCACGAAGGCTTCGAAGCCGGACAGCGCCTTGACCTCGGCGTGCCGGGGAATTTCCGGGTCCCGTAACATGAAATTATAGACCGAAACGAGGTGATCCCACGGGTTGCGAACGAACGCGAACTTATAGGAACCGTCGAACACCTCGGCCGGCAGTTCGCGTTTTACGTCGATGCTTTTCGGATGCAGCAACAGCGTTTGCCACACCGTGTACATCGGGTTCGGCTGATCGCCCTTCAGCATCGGCGGCCGGCGCATCCTGAACTTTTCCGGTTCGGCGCAAAACGGCAGCAACGCGTTGCGGATACTCATGCCGGCGCTTTTGCCGACATGAATAAAGATGAAACGATGGCTGTAGGAAATGAGCATCGGAAGGTCCGCCCGTCAGAGCGCCGCGGGCGGATGCGGCACGAAGCCGACCTTCCGCCAATGATCGAAATAAGTCCCCATCAACGCCTCGTCGATTTCGGGATAGACGATGCCGGTGCCTTGCAGACCTTCGGTCAGGTTCCCCGCATCCATCACCGGGCGCTTGTAGAACAGAAAGTGCGGCGCGACGGTCGCCAGGAAGGCGCCCGCGAAGAACTCCTTATGCTCCTGGGTTTCGTTCGGATCGGTCACGCGCTTCTTCAGCGCACGTTTCCAATCCGCGTAACTCAGCGCTTCGAGCGGATAGCCCAGATTGCGGATGATCTCCATCAATCGGTTCCAGGGGGCCGGATTCGGGTGAAAGTAATGAAAGCCCTTGCCGGCCGTGTCCGGCCGCCCCGCGAGATGGACCATCGACGAGGTGACGTAGTCCACCGGCACCATGGTCACGTCGATATCGAGGACCGGACATTTCTGGAGCAGGACACAGGCCTTGAGCACCAATGGCAAAATATCGGACAGGTCGTTCATCGCACCGGTCGCCGCCGAACCCATGACCCTGACCGGACGATGAATCGTCACCGGCAAACCCAGCTCACCCGCCCCCGCCACCAGACGATCGGCCACCCATTTGCTCTTGCCGTATCCGCCCTTCAGCGTGTCATGAAACAGCGGCGCATCCGACTCACTCAACAGCGCGTCATTCACGTGCGCCTCGGTGAAGAAGACCACCAGACTGGACAGGAGGTGAACCGGTTTGGTTTGTTCGGCCGCGGCCAGCCGCAGGACTTCCATCGTGCCGGTGACGTTGGTGCGCTTCAGGCGGTCATACGGGAACGCCATGTTCAGCGACCCGGCGCTGTGGTAAATCACATCGACCTTTGCCGCGAGGTCGCGATAGGCGGCATCGGTCATGCCGAAATGCCGATCCGCCAGATCGTGCACGGGTATGACGTGGATCCGCTCACGAAACGCTTCGTTCCAAAGACCGTAACCGGCGAGATGCGGGACCAGCCGTTCGTAGGCTTCGGCCGCGTCAGTCCCACGCACCAGGCAATAGGCATCCGCGGCGGTCTTCGTCATCAGCTCGTGCAACAAATACCCGCCCAGGAAGCCCGTCGCGCCCGTCAGGCACACCGCGCGCGGAGAGAAGGCATAGGGCGAAACCGGGTGCCTGAACTGAATATCCGGGTCCAACCGGCAGTCAGCGAGCATCTGGTCCGTCGTTTGTCGGTGCAAGTCCATTCAGTGAAAGCCGATGCTGCAAAACGACGCGTGTCGCAAGGTGTCCTGACAATCAGGAGAGGGGCCGAAACGAGGCCCCGCGGAGTGCTTCTTATAGCGATTGGGATCCTCGACCAGCCGAACCGGACCCGGCCACGGCTGGTCGGCGGCGTCAGGCGACCTTGAGCAGGACATCCCGCATGCGCATGGCCACCACGATACCGGCGAGCGCCCGTATGCTGGCGAACGAGTCCATGTTCAGTTCGTCCTCGCCGAATTCGATGCCGAAGCATTCCTCGGTCAGAGTAACGAGCTCGACAATCGCCAGCGAATCCAGGCCCAGCCCACCGCCCAGCAGCGGCGCGTCGGACGTGATCTGGTCGATCGTCCGGTTCAGGTCCAGGCGTTCCGCGACAAGCTGGCGCAGTTGTTCAATGGTGTCTTCGATCATGGGTCCAACTTCAGCTTTCAGTTTGACTTAATTCGGCCGCCAGCGCCCGCCGGTCGATCTTGCCGCTGGCGAGCAACGGCACCGCTTCAACGACGTGGACCTCATCCGGCAGGGCGTAGCGCGGCAGCAGATCGAAACAGCGGGCGCGAATCCGCGCCGCATCCAGTTCGATGCCGGCCTTGAGCACGCAAAACGCAGCGATGCGCTCACCGCGCCCCGACGACCCGGCGACAGACGTCACCACGACCTGTGCGATACCCGGCGATTTTTCCATGATGCGCTCGATATCCTCGAGCAGGACGAGGTAGCCATCGCGGTTGATGCTGGCTCCGGCGCGGCCCAACACCTTGATCGCACTTTCGGCGTCGGCCTTGGCCAGGTCGCCCGTGCGATACCAACTGGCGGGATCGGCCACATGAATCCACTCACCGGCGTCGTCGAGATAACCATCGTAACCAAACGGGTGCAGAACGTTCAATTCCCCGGGGTCACCGTCGGTGATCCGCAACTGCACATCGTGCATCGGTTTGCCGATCGTCAGGCTGCGCAGAGCGAAGCTGTCACCCGGGTCGCAGGCGGCGGTGGCGCCCATCTCGGTGCTGCCGTATTGATTGATCAACCTTCCGCCTATGCGTGCGTCGAACGCCGCGAACACGTCCTCACTGATGCGCTGGCCGGAGGTGACGACAACCTCGTAATTCGAGCGGTCGGACTTATAGCCTTTGAGGAGCATTTCGCAGATGGCAGGCGTAACGAAGGCAATGGTCGGCTGGAACTTCTTTTCGCGGTCCAGGTATTTCAGGACGTTCGTCTTGTCCTGCAGATCGATGGACGCGCCAACCTGAATGGCCGGCAGGAATTCGGCGCCGAATCCATACATATGGGCAATCGGTACCGGGATCGCGCAGCGGCTTTCCGCGCGGAATCCATACTTGCGCACACAGTTCGCCGCATTGCCCATCAGCTTGTCATGGCCATGCACGACGATCTTCGAGGTGCCCATGCTGCCCGAGGTGCGCAGCAACAGCTTCGCCGCCGCAACGCTATTGCCATTCCATTCCGGGTTCAGCGTCACCGCCATGAACGCCGCGGCCGGTTGCGGCGCGACGCCGGCACCAACGACGATGCTGAAGCGGCAGAACAGCGGGGTTGGCTTGATTCCGGCGCCGACACTGGTCGGAACGAGAACGAAACTGAAACCGTCTCGCATCAGGGTGAGCAGCAGCAGCGCGCCGGCCACCGAATTAGCGCATTCGACCGCCAGGCAATCACCGGGCCGAACCCCGTAGCCGACCAACGCGGCAGATGTTTCGTCGAGCAGACCGGGAAGTTCGTGGTACGCGACAGTAAACGAAGCATCCGTGATAAAATTGTCACGGGTAGTTGCGCCGGCAGCGCAATTGCCGAGTATTTCACTGATATTCATGCCACTGCGCCCTGCATCGAGATTGCTCCTGTCTGGTTAACTACCATCACAATCGGTTTAACGCAACGTATCCGGCAGGCACCGACACGCATTCCGTGCTTAAGCAGGACGCGGTTTTGATGTTCTTCAAATCTCCCGCGACCCATGACCGGGATGTCCGAGAAACAGTGGACGTTTCGTCTGTGACGATACGGGCATCGTGGTTGCCACTCCGCTAGTGCATCAATTTGCCGCCCCCGGCTTTCCAGCCCGTATTTGCCGATCAGCACGGCGGACGCCACGACCGGCACGACAAGCACGATCGCCGCCGTCGCCAGCGGCGGCACCATGGCGGCCAGATTGACCACCTGCACCAGAATACCGCCGAACTTGCTGCTGCCGGCGACGAAGCCCGTGCCACGCCCGCGGATCTGCAACGGGTAACTCTCGGTGCTGTACGGCAACAGCACCGCGATGATACCATTGGTGCCGATCATCAACAGGCTGATCAGGACGACAGGACTGTAGTCTGGAAGCGGAAGGTCGCTGCCAAGCAGGGAAATCCCCACCAGTCCGATAGCGGTCACCGCCGAGAGCAGCATCAACGTCCCCTTGGTGCTCCATCGCGCATAGAGAAGCGCGGTGATTGCCGCCGTCGGCAGAGCAAGCAGGGCCGAACGCGCGAGCAACGCATCGGAACTGGCGACGCTATAGCCCTTGGCGCGTAAATCGGCGGGCAGCCAGAGGATAAGGCCAAAATTCACCAGGCCCCAGGCGACCGCCGCCAAATTCAGACTGAGTGTCGTTCCGGCGAACGCCGACGTTAACAAACCGGGTCCAGCCACTTTCGTCGCCGGGGCGCTTCGCGCGGGCGGCCGCCCCATCTCGAACCGCCGCATCACCTGGATGGCCTCGGCGAGACGACCGTGCAACAGCAGGAACTGCGGCGATTCGGGAACGAACTGGCTGAGCCCGATCAGCATGACGCCGGTCGGCAAGCCGATGAACCACATGATACGCCAGCCAAACACCGGCTCCAGCAGCGCGGCGCACAGGCTGGACGCAAGATATCCGGCGAACAGCCCGACCGCGCCGACCAACACCACCAGCCAGCCGCGATGGCGTGCCGGCACAAGTTCGGACAGCAAGGTGTAAGCGATCGGCAGCATACCGCCGGCCGACAATCCCATCAGGAAACACATGATGATGTTCCCGATAAAAGATGGCATCGCGCCACAAATCGACGTGCCGATGAACATGATCGCGGCCAGCAAAATCGCCGCCCGGCGCCCCAGCCGATCCGCGAGGACGCCCCAGATCACCGATCCCAGCGCGGTGCCGGACAGCGCGAAAAACGCCACAATCGCAATGGTCGGACGCGGCAGGCCATATTCCGCCGCCATGCCGGGAATGACGAAACCCAGCGAGGCCGGCTTCATCGTGTCGATGATCAAGGCAAAGGTCAGCGTCAACAACAGGCCCCAATGGGCCCGCGTGATCCGCTCGCGCGCCACATCCGGCAGCGCATTCGCCAGGTCAGCCAGGGGTGCATTCGTCATCCCCGGGCGCGGTAGCAGGCCGTAACCGGCGGCTATCGTGCCGGCAACGATCAAGACCATGCCCCAATACATACCGGTATCCATCGGCATGCCGGCAAGCCTGTAGTTCATGTCCGCCGCCATGAAGAACATCGGCAAATGCAACGCGACGCCGACCGAAACCGCCAGGGCACCGCCCCAGAACGCCAGGGGACTTGTCCGGTCCCCGCCCGCGAGGGAATTCAACATATTGGCCTTGCCCCTCGCGTCAGGAATAATCGTTGCGCACCCGGGTGACCGAGCGCTCGGATGTAGTCTGGTCGATTCACTTTGCCGCCCGCGGCCTTAATGGACGCCCTCGATTTCGAACAGCTTGGAATGAACCCACGGCGGAATGGTGCCATCGTCGCGGCGGCAAACCTGCTTGAATTGCCCAAAATCCCTGACCTGCTCGCCGCCGAATTCGAGTGCGCATTCCGGCAGACCGGGATTGAACAGAACCTCGCCCGGCGCCAGCGGCGTGAACCCGCCACGGTCCTCGGTGTTGAAGAAATGCTGTTCGGCATACAGTTCATCGGTGACGCCAGCGACTTCGTTGATGAAATTCAGCACGATGTTGCGTGGCTTCGCGTCATCCATCTCGTGTTCGAAGCCTTTATAGTCCGCATCGTAGCGCACGCCGACCGAACCGCGCGTGTTGCGGCCCTTGATGAAGGTCCCGTTTTCGTAAAGGCGGAGCACCGGATGCAGAACCGGCACGCAGCCGGGCCGTTCGGGGTCGTTCCGGCGTGTGAACACGTTGGGGTCCTGGCCGGGGAAGTTGCCGTAGCCCAGTTCCAGGGTGAAAAACATCATCGTCTTCTTGGCGAAGTACGGATTTTCCAGAAAATGATCCACCGGCATTTCGTAGAAGACCTGTGCTTCACCGGACTGCACATCGAACACCATCGCGTCGCACAGGATGCTGTTGCACTGGAACAGCCCTGACGAGAGGCTCAGCCGCTTGATCATCGCGGTCCCCAGAGCCTCGAGATCCGCCGCCGTCTTCAGCGGGAAGACCTGGTTGGGCATCGGGACGTTTTCATAACGCTGCTGCAGGAAGTTGAACACCGAGCGCACCGCGTAGCGGAAGCCGTGCAGCGTCGTGGTCGGACTGCGTATATTGCGGCCGGACATCGCTGTACCGATATAATACAGATCCGGCGTGGTGCTCTCCCACGACGACGACAACAGCGGATACCGGTCCCGCGCCATCATCTCCGGCCGGATCGCCGGCGCAAACAGGTCCTCGTCGATAAATTTCCAGCCGGTGCAGGCGATGACATGATCGACCGGCATCCACCCCTTGGCGACACCCGGGGTGGTGAAGTGCGGAAATTCCTCCCTGTAATATGCGCGTAATGTTCCGTCTTCTTCTTTGGTGATGCGCGTGATTTCAATGGAGTAGATGCCATGCAGCATCTTGAGCGCGACCAGATCGAGCATCGAATTGTCATGCGACCGCAGGTCGCCGGCAAAATGGGTGCGCCAGGCATGCTTCATGAACTTGGGACCCAGCACGACGGTGATGGCCGCCGCGGTGCTGACAAGGTGGTTGGCCGTCTCAAAACCCGAGATGCCGCCTCCCATCACCAGTACACGCTTGTTTTCGTAGTGGTCCCGGTCGGCGTCATGATCCTCGTAACTGTCGGCGTATTCGATCCCGGGTATATCCGGCAGATCGACCTTCACGGGACCGGTCGCCATGAGCAACGTGCGGCAGCGATATTCCTCGCCGCCTTGCGTCGAAAGAATGAAATGTTTTGTTACGGGATCACGATCGATGTACGTTACCGACGTATTAAACTGTACATTGATACCGAAGTGATCACAAAAATCCCGCAGATACTGCGCCAGTGTATCAGCCGGCGGGAAAATCTCTTTCGAGTAGCCGCGATATGGGAACGAGAAATCATCGGTCAGCAGCGAGTGCCAATCGAAGCGCAGATTGAAATCCGCCTCGTTGAACCAGTTGAACCGCTTGTTGATGGAGTTCAGCCGGCGGTGCCGCGGGAATTTCGTAAAGAAGGACCCGGCCGTATCCTCGCGCTCCAGAATGACATAGTCACGGTGCGCGTTTTCCAGACAGTACCCCATCTGGAGACCGGCGGGTCCGCCACCGACAACGATATAATCGTGGAAGATCATTTTTAGGGAAACCCCAATTTTTGCGGCATCAGACTGCTTCCTAGCAGGGATCACGCGATGTTTACAAGAGCTAGTATCATTACGACAGGTATGCCTCACCCGCTGAGCGCGCCCTCTGGGAAACCCCGGGTTGCATGGCGCCGAATACGAACCGATGCCCCCTGAGAGCGCCCGCGATCAGCGAATCGGTGGCCAGCCCGCACATACCGTCATGGTCCGGCTTGTCCGGACCACCAATGCCCTGACGGTGCCGCGACAGGTGGCCCGGACAAGCCGGGTCATGACGATGGAGAGGCATCAATCTCGGCGGCAATTCGGACGGGACGAATGTCTGTTCTGAGACAATCGGAGCATGGCCGGAAAACCGCGCTGTGCCGCACAACGGTGAACCCGCCGGGGTTGCTCCTGAATTAGAGCAACCCCAGTCGGTCAGCCGGTCGTTAGTCTTTGATTTACTTGCAGTGCTGCCAGGGCAGGATGGTGCCATCCTCGCGGCGGCCGCCATCGATCAGATGCTCGAAGTCCATGACCTGATCGCCGCCGATAACCAGGTCGCATTCCGGCAGGCCCGGGTTTTTCAGCATTTCACCCGCCTTCAGCTCGCGGAACCCGCCACGATCCTCGGTGTTGTAATAGTGATCCTCGGGGAACACCTCATCCGTCACGCCAGCGACTTCGTTGATGAAATTCAGCAGGATGTGGCGCGGCTTCTCGTCGCTCATTTCCCCCTCAAACCCGTTCGCGGTGTCGTCGAAGCGAACCGTGGTGGCGCTGCGGGTGTTGCGGCCCTTCACGAACTTGCCGTTTTCGTACAGCCGGAAAGCGGGGTGCAGATGCGCGACGCAGCCGGGCCGGGCCGGGTCGTTGTGACGCACGAACACGTTCGGGTCCGCGCTGGAGAACTGGTTGAAGCCAAATTCCAGGGTGAACAGCATGATCGTCTTGCCGGTGAAATACGGATTCTCCAGGAAGTAGTCGATCGGCATTTCGTAGAACACGCGCGCCACGCCGGCCTCGTTATCGAACACCAGGGCGTCGGACATCAGACCGTGGCCCTCATACAGACCCGACGAAATGCTGATGCGCTTGATCATCGACAGCCCGAGGGTCACCAGGTCTTCCTTGGTCTTCAGCGGGAACACCTCGTTCGGAGTCGGCACGCCGTGGTAGCGCTGTTCGGCGTAGTTGAAGACGGAGCGAACCGAATAGCGGAAACCGTGGATGGAGGTGTTGGGACCGCGGCGATTGCGGCCATCCATCGAGGCGCCGATGAAGAACAGGTCCGGAGTCGTGCTTTCCCAGGCCGAGGTCATCAGCGGATATTTGCCGTTCGCCATCATTTCGGGGCGAATCGCCGGCGCGAACATCTCCTCGTCCATATATTTCCAGCCGGTGCAGCGGATCACGTAATCCACCGGCATCCAGCCTTCGGCAACGCCCGGATTGGTCCAGTGCGGCAATTCCTCGCGATAGGAGACATGCAACACGCCATCTTCCTGCTTGGTAATGCCGGTCGGGATGATCCCGATCAGACCGTGCATCATCTTCAACTGGGACATGTCCAGCAGCGCGTTGCCAACCGAGCGCACGTCACCGACGTAGTGGGTCTGCCAGGCGTGCTTAACAAAGCTGTTGCCCAGCGCGACGGTGATTTGCGCGGCGGCGTTGGCGAGATGGTTGGCCGTCTCGAATGCCGAATTGCCCGCGCCCATGATCAGGATGCGCTTGTTTTCGTACAGCTCGAGGTCGGTGTCGTGTTCCTCGTAACCGATGGCATGCTCGATGCCGGGGATGTTCGGCAGCTTCGGCTGCACCGGGCCGGTCGCCATGTACAAGGCACGGCAGCGGTATTCGTCCCCGTCGGCGGTCGTCAGGATGAAATGCTTGGTTTCCGGATCGCGGTCGATGAACGTGGCACGGGTGTTGAACCGCACCTTGATATCGAAGTGTTCGCGGAAATCGTTGAGATATTTAACCAGGGTGTCCGCGAGCGGGAACAGTTCCTTCGAGTACGTGCGGAACAGGAAGGAAAAATCATGCGTCAACAGCGAGTGCCAGTCGAAGCGCATGTTGAAGTCGGCTTCGTCGAACCAATTGAAGCGCTTGTTGAACGAGTTCAACCGGCGATGGCGCGGGAACTTCGTGAAAAATGTGCCGGCCTGGTCGGTCGCTTCGAGGACGACGTAATCGCGGCCCGCGGCTTCGAGGAGGTAGCCCATCTGGAGGCCGGCGGGTCCGGACCCGATGACGATGTGATCGTGGAAGATCATGTTCTGTGAAGTCCCTTGGGTTACAAACACCTTCGTTATCAATAACCGGCATCACGGCCAGGTTACAAGGGTTAATCATCGCGGAAACGGATATTGAATTATATTGACATGTCAACTTCAATTCGGCCGATGCGAATGGCAGCGGCTCACCGCCCACCCCGACGCGTCATCCGAAACAGCGATTGCTCGTTTCCTGCACGCGCGCAGCGAACGAATTGCCGACAACGCTCTGCCAACGTCCGCAAGTAGCGATATGGTATGCAACTACATTATTTTCGAGGCGCGCCGGGTGCCCGCGCAGCGGTATGTGTATAATTTCGGAGCAGGCCACAGCCGAATCGGAGAGCTGTCCTCCATGGCGTCGTGCAGCGTGACCAGAAGATGAATTTCACGTGGAAAGTGACTGCTATACCGCAAGGTCAAGCGAGTAGTCGCGGGTCAACGCCTTCTGCCCGGCTACTGTAACCATTGTGAAATACACTTGCCCTTCGCCATGGTGATTGGAACAGGCGATCGGCTGTATAGCCGGTCCCATCAGGATGCCGCGCGGTGGGCATGCCAATCCGACGGCCCCACCCCGGCCAGCGGTTCATACGTGGGCAGGGCAGCGAATCTGTTCCCTGTCGTTATGGTACGCGCAGGTGCGCCATCCTCGTCTATTGGCCTCTCGAATCGGTCAAAACGTGGCTGCCGCCCCTTCGCGTGATGGAAAGGGTGATCGAGGCGGTGGACATCAAAATGAGTATTGCCAGGCGCAGGCCGTGCCACCCGGCGATCCGACAAAGTATATATAGAGAGACGGCTGACCGGACCGATGCTCCAACGGTCGCGCGAGGCGCTATCGATGCTGCACTGCCTCCCGTCCGGGACCGCGGGCGACCGCCGCCGCAACGTCAGAAAAACTTAATGACGGCGCATGCTACACGACAGACCGAGACGCCCGCTTATAGATAAGCAGTACCTGCCGCGGCAATGCCTCGAAATGATTGCGGAATTAGGCCGGCCATGCCATCTTACCGTTGCCTTAACAATGCGGCCACGCTATTCGGCTGCTTATTCCGCTATTCCCCTTCGGAGATGCCCGACCATGACCGATACGGCTGACACCATCGACACGGCTGAAACTATCGCCCCCGCTGAAATCGCCGCGCCCTCGACCGAGGCCACGGACGACGCGATCAATGCAGCCCTGGACGCAAGCGACGTTATCAAGAACCACGTCATCGCGGCGATGGCCGTTGGCCTGGTGCCGATTCCCGGCGTTGACATGGCTGGAATGGTGGCCATTCAGATTCGCATGGTCAACCAGATCTGCGAAATCTACGGCGTCAAGCTGCGCGATAACGCCGCCAAGGCAGCAGTCTTGTCCCTCGCCGGCGGCTTGCTGCCCGCGACTCTCGCGGCCGGCTTCGTCAGCGGGCTGAAGATCATCCCGGGCCTCGGCAGCCTCACCGGCGCGGCCGGCGCTTCGCTGCTCGGCGGCGCCATGACTTACGCGATGGGCAGCGTGTTCCACGAGCACCTGGAAACGCATGACAGCCTGATCGATTTCGACCCGACCAAGGCCAGCGTCGCCATGCGCCGTGAGTTCGATAACGGTGTGCAGTTTGCTCGTTCGCTGCGCGGCAAGGTGACCAGCGCGATCATCACCAAGGGCAAGCCTGATGTCGCCCCGGTGGAAGTCGCCGTGGAAGTGGCCGTGCCTGACGAGACCCTTGTGGCAGCGGAAGCGGCACCGGCGGTAACCCCGGTGCATGACGCGACGCACCACATCGAGGCGGCCGCCGTCTGATCCAGGCCGCAGCCCGTACCTGAATGGATTTCCTACGGGGAAAACGGCGAGGGGTCACCCTCTCGCCGCACTTCGATTCCGCAGCCGCCGTGGTGGCCGGCGGAATAGGTAAGCATGAGCCGAGACTCGCCTGGATTGTCCTGGCCCTTGCTGCCCTGACGGCATTGCTGGATCGCTTCGCGATCTTGCGGATGACCGACGCGGTGTACGGCCAGGACAGACCCTGGCGAACCGATCTCGTTTTGATCGTTACGGCAATCGTCGGTACATTTCTGCTCGGCCGCTGGGCCCGCATGGCCGGGCTGGCCCTTGCCGAACGCGCCAGCGACACGGTGCTGATCGCGGGCGTCCGCCGCGTCCTCGGAGCGGATTGGCGCCATCTCGGAACCGAGGGTCCCGGCAAGGCACTGTCGCGTATCGCGATCGGCATGCGCGACGACGCCAGTCAGGTGGCAAACGCGTTGCCGGCGCTCGCCGCATTGCCGGTCACCGCCGCATGGCTCAGCATTTACGAACCGAGCGCGCTTATCATTGTCGGGTTCCTGTGCTTCGCGGGCACGCTGCTGCTGCGCCGCGAAATTGCACGAATCGGCGCCAGCGAGACGGTGTTGGCGCATGCGGAAGCGGCGTTCGACCGCGTCACCGCCCGCGTTCTGGCAGCAGGGTCCTCGTTACGGGTGATGAGTACGCCACAGGCGGATTTTTGCACACAGGCGCTCTGGCCGTCCGTTGATGACGCCACCCGCGCCGCATCGGTGCATGCCCGTGCCCACGCCCGCGTGGCCGGCCTGATGGGATGGCTGGTGTTTGTATTGATTATTATCCTGTTGACGGTCGCATCCGACAGTCAACAGGACAGTAATTGGACACGCGCACTGATCATCATTGCCGCGACACTGCATCACGCTCGGCATGCATCGGCGGCCTATCTTGCATTTGGCCGCATCGGGATGGCCTCGGCGCAGATGGAGGCGATCGCTGGCAGTTTTCCAGCGGCGGAGACCTCCATTCCGGTCGCGCCAGCCCGCTGGACCAGCATCGCACTACAGCAGGTTCGGGTCGCGGAGCGTGATACGCCCAGCGTGTTTCTCGCCGCCGTCGGGCCGATGGATATGGAATTGCGGCGCGGCGAGATCATCGCCATGACCGGAGCCAATCCGGATGAACGCAGGACATTGCTACATCTGCTGGCCGGGCTGATCGAGCCGGATAAGGGCAAGATCATGCTGGATGGCCGACGGATCCCACCGGCGATGTTACGCGGACTGTGCGGTGGGTTGTTGGATCAGGAGGTGCTGCCACGCGCCCTGCCCTCAACCGCCGATTCCGCGCGGACAGCCACGCTGCTGGCCCGCTTCGACCTGCCGGCTTCGATGATGCAGCCGCAGGAGGACGCGTCCGAGACGGTCATTCCCGGCGAGTCGGAATGCATCCGCCTGGCGATCGTCATTACCGAACTGGAAGATCGTCCGATCCGTCTCTACGACGAACGCGCCACACGCCTGGAACAGCGTTTCCGTGACGCTTTCGCGGACACGTTGCGTGAGGCGCGGGCGCGCGGACGGACATGTATCGTTGCCACCGGCGATGCCTCTGTGCTCGCCGTCGCGGATCGCGTCCTGTGCGTACGCGACGGGGTCTTTGTCGCGGACGAAGAGGTGGTGCCGTGAATCTCTGGCGCCTGTTGAGCGCGCGGATACGAGGCGGACGCCTGCGCGTCTTCATCGTGATGTGCGCGGTGGCGCTGGTGACCGGCGCGGTCATCATCGGCCTGTCGGAGCGCCTGACCGCCGATCCGGACTGGGAGATGCCGGCCGGCATCGCCGGCGCGTTGATCGCGATCTCCGCCGCCGGGTTTGGTCAGACCTGGGCCAGCACGCGAATCGGCCAGTGGATCGCCGGTCTGTCACGCCAAATACGCCGAGCCATTCTGACGCACTACGTCGCGTTGGAACCCTTGGCGGTGGCCGAGATCGACCGCGACGCAATGCAAGATGCCCTGGTTGCGATGCCGCGCGGCCTGGCCCGGCTCGGGGCCGAGGCACCGGCCGCGATTCAGTCATTCCTGACAACGGTCGCCTGCGTTGTTGGCACGCTGATGATCAATCCGGTCGCCGGTGCCGCTTTGCTGCTCGCGATGAAGCTTGGTGCCATCACCACCACGGCGCTGGTCGTTCGCGCCCGCGGCGGCAGTTTGGCGACACAGATGGATGATTCGGGCGTCGATCGCGCCATGGACGCAACGTTTCGCGGCGTCCGGCAGTCCCTGCTCGCCGCCTCCGGGGTTGGCGCCGCCGCGGAGACGCCGTTCGAAGTCGCGATCGCGGCGCGGCGTGTCGCCCGCAAGCGCCGCCTTGCCTGGATCGCGACGGAAGGGGCTGCCGCCGCCATGGGCCGCCCGTTGCTGGCGGCTCTGGTTGTGGTCGCCACACGGCTGTCCAACGAACCGGCGGATCAGGCGGTCGCGATGCTGTTGATCGCGTTTCTGGTTCCGTTCGATTGGATTGAGGCGATTCCGCGCCTGACGTCGCTCTCCGCCGCCGCCGATCGACTGGCCGCGTTCGAGACAGCCTTGCGCAATGCCGCCCAGCGGTGGGCGCCTCCATCGGCTGCCGCCACCCGGGACTTCGCGTCTTTGGAACTGCGGGACGCGATCTTCCGTTACGCCGCGCAGCCCGGACAACCGGGCGCCATTGTCGGGCCGGTTTCCTGCCGCGTCGCGCCCGGGCGCATCCTGTTCGTCACCGGGGGAATCGGCTCCGGCAAGACATCGGTGCTGAGCGTGCTGGCGGGATTGGCGGTGCCCGAAGGAGGGTCCGTGCTGCGGGATGGCGTGATGAGCGATCCGCGGCGGAGTCGCGACCTGGCGGCTTACGTCCCCACCGATCCGGTCCTGTTCGCCGGAACGCACATTCCGAACGTAGCGCGTCCGGATATCCAGCAGTGGATCGAGGACCTGGACCTGGGCGGGTTCGCCGAGATCAAGGCCGGGCGGGTACCAGGCGCCGAGGATCTGCCACGCGGCGTGCGGACGCGGGTCGCGCTTCTGATCGCGATTGCAGAAGACCGGCCGTTACTGCTGCTCGATGAGTGGGATGCCCGACAAAGTCCGACGATGCGGGACCGGTATTACAACGTCATCCTGCCGCGCCTGCGCGACGCCGGCCGCGCCCTTGTCGTTGCGACCGGGGACGAGCGGCGCTCCGGCCTTGCCAACGAAATTATTTGCCTGCGGGACGGCCGTCAGGTCTGATACGCGCGTAACGAAAGCACATGGTCACCGACCGGGCATCAGTCGCTTAGGGCGCCTCATGCCCCATCGTCATTGCCCGGCCATTGTCCGGGCTAAATATCGCGACCGGGTGCCGCAACGGGTGAAGTGGACAAGGCGGGCCATGACGCGACCGGGGTGGCCCTATGGGATGAATGGCCATCGGAATAAGTGCATCTGTACCACACCCGGGCAAAGATATCACGGCGCCGTGATATTCCGATTCAACGCCGCTCCGGAGCGATTGCATCCCACTATAACAGCCGGTATCAAAAGCGCCGCGTAATGTAATCACACTGAGAGTGAACACCGATCATGAAACTACAACATGCTCTACTGGCCGCTGGAGTCCTGGCGCTTCCGGTTGCGGCGACAGCTCAGCCGGCCAACGGGATTTATATCGGTGCGGGCGGCGGTTATGACATTCACAGCGACAACACGTCTCTGAGCGGCCCGACCCCGTCGCTGGGCATCCAGCTTCCGAGCGCCTCAACCAATCTGTTTTCCAAAAGCGGCGTCGTTGGGCTCGGCTCGATCGGCTACGCGTTTGGCAACGGCATGCGCGCTGAGTTCGAGACGTCCTATCGCCAGACCGCCGTTACGCGGAACGTGACGGGTCCGGTTTACGACGGCTACGAGCGCCAGTACTCGTTCATGTTGAACGGTATCTATGACATCGATATGGGTCTGCCCGTTAAGCCGTTCGTTGGCGCCGGCGCTGGTGCCACGATTATTTCGTGGAACCCGGTCAACCGCACCCTGAACGGTATCAACTGCTGCGCGCCCTACTTCGGCGCCAATTCACCCGTTTACACCGTCCCCATCAACGTCACCAACAATGCCGACGGCAAGGATGTTGTCGCCAGCTTCCAGTTGATGGCCGGCGCCAGCTATGACATTCCGGGTGTTCCGGGGCTGTCGCTGAACGCGCAATTCCGTTTCTTCGATGCGCCGCATAACATCGACATCAAGAACTTCCTGACCCTGAAGCCGACGGTCGTCAGCGCGGCGAACCCGATTCGTACTGGCAACGGTGCGACCACCTATTCGGGTCACACCGACCAGAGCTTCATCATCGGCCTCACCTACGCGTTCGGCGCCCCGGCGGCACCGGCTGCCGCGCCGGCCGCCCCGATCGCGGCAGCAATGGCCCCGTCGCCGGTCTCGCGGTCCTACATCGTGTTCTTCGACTGGGATAAGGCTGACCTGACCACCCGCGCCCAGCAGATCGTTGCGGAAGCCGCCGCGAACTCCACCAAGGTTCAATACACCCGCCTTGAAGTGAACGGCTATACCGACACGTCGGGCACGGTCCAGTACAACCAGGGTCTGTCGATCCGCCGCGCCCAGTCGGTCGCCGCGCAACTCGTGAAGGATGGCGTGCCGAAGAGCGCCATCAGCATCCAGGGCTTCGGCGAAACGCATCCGCTGGTCGCGACCGGCGCTGGGGTGCGTGAGCCGCAGAACCGTCGCGTCGAAATCATCATCAAGTAAGGTTTCACTTGATAAGGTGAAGCGAAAAGGGCGCCCTTTGTTTTTGGTTGCGGCCGAAACAACACAATGCGAAAAAAATCGCACCGGCGACATCCCGCAATGTTTTGGCGGAGTATAAAGTGAGTCTACGGAACAGAAACCCCGCCCCACCGACGGGTTTTCGTTGCGGTATGATTTTCAGCCGCGGAGGCTTCGGTCGCGCGGTTTTCGACCTCGGTTGCTTCGACGTTGACCCTGTCCTGCTCAATGAAAATACCAGTGTCTTGCCAATGCTTGAATCGTATCGTCCGTGCCGTGCCCACCGCCATGTCCGGTCGAACGACGGCTTTGACACACAGCGCTGATTCTCTTCGGGTGTGATCCGAATCAGGACTTGGTCGCCTTGCAGCATTTTCACGTTTCTGTTAACAGTGGCCATCATTCTAACGTTTTGGTCGCCAGACCCTTGAAGGACAGACCCGGGTGCCCGTTACGCAACGAGACAGTCACGCATGATGGATAGCGCGGAGATCATCTCCGGCCAGCGGCCGCGGGCGATCACCCAAACCCCCGTTACCGTGGTTACCGGTTTTCTTGGCAGTGGCAAGACAACCATGATCGCGCGCCTGCTGCGCCAGCCGGGCCTCGCCAATACGGCTGTCATCGTCAACGAGTTCGGCGAAGTCGGACTCGACCACATGCTGATGGAACGGCTCGAGGGCGATGTTGTGCTGCTGCCGCAAGGCTGCGTCTGCTGTATGGTTGACGGCACCATCGCCGGCACGCTGGAAGGTTTGGACACGCGGCGCATCATGGGCGAAATCCCGGCGTTCGACCGCGTAATCATCGAAACGACCGGCCTCGCCAACCCCGCGCCGGTCCTGCAAACGCTGCTGGACCGCAAGGTTCTGCTGCGTGGGTACACCCCCGGACTGGTGGTGACCACAGTGGATGCGGCGCTTGGTCTGGAGACGCTGCGGCGGCATCCGGAAGCCGTGCAACAGGTGGCGATGGCCGACCGGCTGCTGTTGACCAAACCGGATATGGAAGACGGCACCGCCCTGCGGGAACTGCTGTTCTCCCTCAATCCCAGCGCGAAACTGATTGCGGTTCTGAATGGCGACATCGACCCCAATGAACTGACCGTGGCCGCCGCCGACGACCTGGCGCTGTTGACACCGGGGCCGCGCAAGGGACGTTTCGCTGCCACATCAGGGCATGCCAGCCGCATCTCGACCGTCAGCCTGATCCTGAAGGATGAGGTCGAATTCGTGGACCTGGCCGATTTCCTGGGTGCCATCGCCGAGACGTTTGGCGCGGGTCTGCTACGGGCGAAAGGCATCGTGCGCATTCGGGGTGAAGAGCGTCCGCTGGCCGTGCATGGCGTGCAGCACATTTTTCATCCGCCAACCCGGCTCGCGGCGTGGCCCGCCGGCCTGCTGCATTCGACCCTGGTTCTGATCCTCGATGGTGCCGACACGGAACAGGTTATCGATGCGGCCCGAGAATTCGGGCTGCTACCCCTTCAAGACTAACCAGGAGAGAGAATATCATGTCATCTGAAATGAAATCCGGGATTACACGACGCGGCGTCGTCGGTGCGTCCCTGATCGGCTGGGCAGCCCTGCCCGCGATGGACGCAATGGCGGCGACCGCCCCCGGCCTGCCGCCGGTTGGCAAGGACGAAATCGTGGTGACCCTGGTCGGCACCGGGTCGGTCGTCCCGAACACCCAGCGTTACGGCTATTGCACGCTGGTTCAGGCTGGCGGGTTAAACCTTCTGATCGATGCCGGCCGCGGCTGCGCCGTGCGTCTGACCCAGGCAGGCATGCCGTTGGGCCACATCGACGCGTTCTTCCTGACGCATTTCCATTCCGACCATGTGATCGGCCTGCCCGACCTTTGGATGACCGGCTACATCCATCCGTATTTCGGTCAGCGCGCCGGCATCATGGAAGTGAACGGCCCGACCGGCACCAGCAACCTGTGCAATTCGATGCGCGCGGCGTTCTCCGATGACATCCGCATCCGCGAGGCCGACGAAAAAATCCCTGACGTCAACACGCAGATCAAGGGCAACGAATTCTCCAAGGACGGCGTGATCTTCGAGAAGAACGGCGTCACCGTCACCGGCTTCGAGGTCAACCATGGCCCGCTGATCAAGCCCGCCGTTGGCTACCGGGTTGATTACAATGGTCTGTCGATCCTCTGCTCCGGCGACACCAAGTTCGAACAGAACATCATCACCCACGGCCAGGGCATCGACCTGATCGTGCATGAGGTCGCGACGGCGAACGAAAAGTTGTCTCCGGACGATCAGGCCGTCATGAACCACCATACCTCCCCGGAAGAAGCCGGCATCATTTTCTCCGGCACCAAGCCGCGTCTGGCCGTGTTCAGCCATCTGGTCGATCTGATGGATAACCAGTCGGATGCGTGGATGGTCAAAGAAACCCTGCGCCGCGTGAAGAAGAATTGGCAGGGCAAGACGATTGTCGGCGACGACCTGACCCGCATCTCCGTCTCCAAAGCGGCGATCAAGGTGCAGAAGTTCAACGAGGCCAAGGGCACCTTCGCCTGAACCGCGGCCACCCCAACACAATTTCAACAATCACCACAGAACCGGCCGCCTGAAGCGGCCGGGTCCAACTCGACGGAGATTTCATGAATACCCCGAACAGGCTTTTGGCTGTCAGCGCGTTCGCGCTGGCGGCAGCGGCGGCAGCACCCGCCGCCCGTGCCGATGATGCAACGACAACGGCCGCCGCCCCCGCCCCGATCAGCTTTGAAGTCCCGGTAACTTACGAAAACGAACTCTGGTATCGCGCGCAGCCCTATTCGCACGATCCGTACGAGAATAACTACGGCGCCAATGGCAAAGCCAAGGCGCGCGACATCATGAAGAACATGGTCCATTTCGAGCACACCGATACCGGTGGCATCGTCTGGAACAGCTTTACCATGACGGCACTGTTCGCCGACCTGAACGAGCGTTCGGCGACGGCGCAATATGGCGGTTCGCAGGAAATCTATTCCACGTATCGCGGCGATATCAGTGCGACCGGCTTCGGCCACGCGCCCATCACGCTGCCCGGCGTCAGCGACCTGCAGTTCGAATTTGGCGGCGACGTGAACGCCAAGGACGATGCCTATCAGGCCAAGCGCCGCTTCCTGCTGGTCGGCCCGAACTTCGTTATTGACCTGCCCGGGTCCGTTACGTTTGCGGTGCACGCGGCGAAAGAGTGGAACCACGATTCGATCACCGGCCTGTCCCCGAACTACCATGTCACATGGAACACCGAACTCTCGTACACTGAGTATTTGGATTCCGATCGCGTGTGGCGCTGGGAAGGCATCTTCAACATGACCGGCCCGAAGGGCACCGACGTTGGCCTGCCCGGTGGCAAGACGGTGACGGAATTCTACACCTACAACCAGATCGTCCTGGATGTCGGCCAGCTCATCAAGATGCCCCCGCACAAGCTGGATCTGTTCGGCGGCGTGCAGTACTGGGTCAACAAGTTCGGCTACAACACCGCGAAGAACAATCCCGGTGCCACCGAACTGACCCCGTATCTTGGAATTGGCGTTCACTTCTGATCCCGGTTCGGTCCGGCTAAACCGGACTGAACAAGTAACGGGCATAGGTATCCAACCGGGTGCCTATGCCCGTTTTCTTATCTGGAGCGGCGGTCCGTGCGAAGCGGCGGCCGCGACGGCTTCGGCGGACATTTCGCGAAGCAGACACCCGTCCGGTAAGTCCAGGCTGCCCTGAACAGCCAACCCGACTGTGTGCGTTATGTCAGCGTCTGTTGCCCTTGACGCTCGTTCGTCATGGCCCGGCTTCTCCGGGCCATGACGATGTGTGCAAGGGTCGGCATCAACCGCGGCCGGTATGGCGCCAAAGTCCTTAGCGAAAAAGTGCCACATCGTAGTGTCGGCGTAACCGGCCGGCGCTCGGCGCAGGATGACCTCGCTGCCCGTCAGGTCAAAAGCGTAAGACGCCGGGTCCAGCGACAGGCCGAGACCGAGTGCCTTTACATAGGCCTCTTTAATCACCCAAAGCCGGATAAAGGCCTGCTGGCGGACGATGGCCGTTGGCAATCCCAGCAACCACACCCTTTCCTCCTCCGCCATGATGGAAAAGGTCGCTTCCTCCACGCGCCGATCGGCCGGCTCGGCATCGCACCCGACCGGCGACGTGTGCAGCGCGACAGCCGTCAGCCCCTTGGTGTGGGTCAAGCTGAAATGCAGCGCCGGCGCCGCCGGCAGGAACGGCTTGCCGAACAATCCCCGCCCGAACACCAACGACGCCGGCGGCCGGCCCGTCGCCGCACCGAGCGCCGTTCTTAAAAGCGCATGTGCGGCGATGTAGCAAATGCGGTCTTCACTCCGCCGGAAACGATCTGCCTGCGCCAACTCGCCGGAGTCTAGAGCCTGGCTCCAGGCGACGACCCAACGTGTATCGGCTTCTCGCACCCGCAGAGCCAGAAGATCCATCAGGTCTTGCTTCCGACGGCTCTGGATTATCTAATCCCGAGCCGGTACATCGCCCAAATTGATGAGATCATATTTCTCGTTCAGGGCTTCCATGCGCTTTTCATCCGCAAAATCCGCTTCGGTCATGCGCGCGAGCTCCGCAAGGTATTGATCGAACCCGGATGGCTGGAAAATCATCAGCATCTTACCGGTTTGTCCGTCCTGCAGGACGACCGCGTGCGGGGTGCCGGGGGGAATATGCACCGTCGCGCCGGGTGATGCCGTGATCCAGTCACCATCGATGTAGAAATCGACATTGCCTTCAAGTATATAAAATGTTTCGGCATGCTGGCGATGCACATGCAGACCCAGGGAGAATTCGCGCTTGAGGTTGTCTTCCATCATCGAATAAGCGCCCCCGGTATCCTCGGCGGACACCTTCACGAAGGTATGGTCCTTGGTCCAATCGTAATTGGTCCCCTCGCCTGGCAGGACGAACTTGTATCGTTTCATCTGGTGTGTCTCCGGCAGTCCCGGGATGGCCGGCCGATCCGAGCATCTCGCGGGCAAGATAATCCGGGAGCAGGCGATTGGAAACCGTATCTTGCGGGCGGCCGGTTTAGCCGCTCCACCGCGCATATAAGCATAAACTAGCCCAGACCGGGACGCGCGCCAATCATTTAGCGAACTTATGACGTTTACGTGTCAACTAGAAACTTTCCTAATGTCGCGGTACCGGGATAGTGTGGCTGCTATGATTGAAACAGTGATGACCTCCTTGCCTTCGTTCCGACTGATCGCGGTCATGATCGGACTGACCCTCCCCTCCGGGGCCGCCCTGGCGCAGGACGCGGCCGCGCGGCTGGCACAATACCGATCGTCGCCGCCATTGCTGCGCGCTTTTCTGTATCGCATGCCGAAGGGCGGCGACCTGCACAATCACCTGTCCGGCGCGGCCTACGCCGAGGCGACGATTCGGGCGGCGGCGGCGGCCGGGATGTGTTTCAACCCCGACTCCGGTCAGGTCGTCCGCCCGCCGTGCACCCTACCTGCTCGGCCGATGACCGATGCCCTGCACGACGCGGCCCTGAACCACACCCTGGTCGATGCCTGGTCGATGCGCGATTTCGTTCCGGTCAGCGGCCTGAGCGGGCATGACCATTTCTTTGCCGCGTTCGCCAAATTCGGTGGCGCCGCGGCCATGGGCGACCTGGCCGCCGACGTGGTCGATCGGGTCGGCCGCCAGCGGATGCGGTATGTCGAACTGATGGCGACCTTCCAGGGCGGCGCGGTCGGTGCGTTGGCCGATAAGGTCGCACAGTCTCAGCCATTAGGCGACGACCCTGCCGTTTTCGACGCGGCCTTGCGGACAGCGGGCATCGGCGACCTCGTGGCGCGCGCCAGTAAGGACATCGATACCGCGGAGCAGCGAATGCGGGCGGTGCTTGGTTGCGGCACGCCCGCGGCGAAGCCCGGCTGTTCAGTGACGGTTCGCTGGCTGCAACAGGTGTCCCGCGTCCTATCGCCGGAACGGGTGTTCGCGTCATCGTTGTTCGGAGCACTGTTGTCGAAAGGCGAACCGCGCGTCGTAGGGCTGGATTTCGTTGCCCCCGAGGACGATCCCAACGCGCTCGCCAATTATACCAGTCAAATCCACATGCTGGACTACCTGCACTCCCAAATGCCGGGCGCCAATATTTCGCTGCACGCCGGTGAGTTGACAATGGGCCTGGTGCGTCCCGAGGACCTGTCGTTTCACATTCGTGAGGCCGTCGAGTTGGGTCACGCGAAGCGGATCGGCCACGGTGTCGATGTGATGTACGAAGAAGACCCGTTCGGCCTGCTGCGCGAAATGGCCGCCAAACGCGTGGCGGTCGAGATCAATCTGACCAGCAACGCCGATATTCTGGGCGTCCAGGGCACAGCCCACCCGTTCCCGGTGTACCGATCTGCCGGCGTGCCGGTGGTTCTGTCCACCGACGACGAAGGGATCGAACGGATCGATCGCACGAACGAGATGCAGCGTGCCGTAACGACCTACGGTCTCGATTGGCCGGCATTGGTCGGCCTGGAACGCAATACGCTGGAATACGCCTTCGTTGCCGGAGACAGTCTTTGGGCCAACGCCCGCACATGGGACAAAGTCTCCGCATGCGCCGGGGCGGTGGTGACCCGCGAACCGTCGCCACGGTGTGCCTCATTCCTGCACGGAAACGACAAGGCTCGGTTGCAATGGGCGTTCGAACGCGATCTGGCCAATTTCGACAAAGAAGCGCGGGCGATGCGGCTGCCCTGATCGCCGGTTGCCGCTTCCGTTCGGTAACCTGTCTATGGGCGCCGTCCGGAAGATGCGATGCCGGACATCCTTCAGCGGGGCGGTTTTTGGACGTGGCCGGGCGTCCGCACAGGATGAAGTTGTGTCAGAGACCGCTGGACGGTTCTGACATCGACGCCAGGCGTTGACGCCAGCCTCCGGTTGAAAAACCGATTGTGGCAGGCAGCGCGGATAAATCGCGGGTCATGGCATCTTTGCCAGAATGGCGGCCAACGTTTTCTCGATAGCGTCGAACCGCTGGTCGATTTCACCGAACCGCTGGTCGATCCCATCGAACCGGCCCGTATGCTCTGACTGGATATCAGCAATCCGCATCAGCACGACGGTGTGACTTCCCTGCCCCGCGTATAACGATGTCAGCCGCCCCTCGACGGCGACCATGCGCGCCTCGATAGAGGTCAGGCGAAGCCCTGCCTCGGTTTCCAGCAACTTGGACGATGCCGCTGCCGCCTCTGCCGCGTGCTGCGCTTTTTGCAATATGACCATCGGTAAATCGATTGCGTCGCTCATCATAAAACCCAACGCAGGGCGCGAGCGGCGGTTAAGCCGCCCGTAACGCCGCAGCCTGCTGCACGCAATTTTGGTCGTTCAGCAAGATCACGGCCAATCTTGGTCAAGACCACGCCAAAATCAAAGTCGGTCACGATAGTTGCGTTCATTGGGTTGCTTCTTTGCCTGGTCCGATAAGATCGCAGTGACCCGCAATCAATACTCCCAAACGCCGCATAAATCCAGCTTCAATCCCCCGTCAGATCACCGGACCCAGCACAATGGCGCTGCATGCAAGCGTTCGCCGAATCGCCAGTATGGCTGGCTCTGTGTCTCGGTGCGCCCGCACTGAGCGTGAGGTGCGGGCGCACCGAGCCGAACGTGGAAGCGTCAGTCCAGCTCGATCACCGCGTCCACCGCGAACGCCCCCTGCCCGTCCGGCATCGCCAGCACCGGGTTCAGGTCGATCGATTGCAGCCGATCGCCGGCCGCCACGGCGAATGCGGACAGTTGCGACAGCATCTCGGCGAGCGCCTTGATATCCGCCGTCTTGCGGCCCCGCGCGCCCAGCAGCAGCGGCGCGCCCTTGATGGAGCGAATCATCGCCTCGGCCGTATCGACCCCGAACGGACAGCGGTGGAAGACGACGTCTTTCAGGACCTCCACGAAAATGCCGCCGAGACCGAACATCGCCATCGGGCCGAACACCGGGTCGCGGTGGATGCCCAGGATGCACTCGACGCCGCCTTTGAGTTGTTTCGCGACCAGCACGCCGTCGATCCGGGCGGATGGCGCCGCGGTTTTGGCCCTGCTGAGCAGCAGGTCGAACCCGGAACGGACTGCCGCGGCATCGGCGATATCAAGCAACACACCGCCAATTTCCGATTTATGCACAATATCGGGGGACAAAATCTTCATAACGACCGGGAACCCGAAGCGTTCCGCCGCGGCAACTGCGGCGTCCACGGTTGCGCAGGCCGCCTCCGGCGCTGACGCAATGCCCGCCCCGGCAAGCAGGCGCTTCGCCTCGGCTTCGGACGGCGCGGTGGCGGGCAGGGTCACGGCCGGAACAACCGGAGCGGCAAGGCCGGGTGCGGCGGCAAACGCAGCGCCGAAACGACCCATCGCATCGATGGCGACGACCGCGCGCGTCGGATCTTCATGCACCACCCATCCGTCCGATTCCAGTTCGTCGCGTCGTTCCGCCGGCACGATAACCGACAGCACATAGAGCCGGTCCGGGTTTTCTTCCCGCACGACGTTCAGTTGCTCGCGGATTTGCGGCCAGCGGCGGGAGGACGCGGTCATGCTGAAGAACCCCAGCACCGAGGCATAGCCGCCGTCACGCACCATCGATTCGGTAAATGTCTTGACCAGGGTGACGTCGTTCGACACCTGGGCGGTTGCATCCACCGGATTCCGGGGCGCACAGAACGGCACCAGGGCGCGTAATTTCTGTTGCGCCTCCAAAGGCATTTCCGGCATCGCCAATCCCAGGCTTTCCGCAACGTCGCTGATCAGCACACCGGCGCCACCGGACACCGTGATGACACCGAGGGAATTCGATACGGGATAGATTTTCCGGGTCGCGGTGTGGGCGATGTCGAGCATTTCCTCGCTGTTGCGTGCCCGATAAACGCCGAATTCTTTCATAATCGCTTCGGTTACCGCATCGTCACCGGCGATCGAGGCGGTGTGGGACTTCGCCGCTTTACCGCCAAGCTCGCTGCGCCCGACCTTTTGCATCACAATCGGCTTTTTCGAGGCTTTGGCGATTTCCAGCGCGGCGATCAGGCCGGGCGCCTCGCGGATGCCTTCCGCATAAACCGCAATGACATCGACGTCGGGGTTTTCCGCCAGCCAGCCAATGCATTCGCCAACCGTCACGTCCGCCTCATTCCCGGTCATGACGCAGAGCGACGCGCCGATGCCGCGATTGCGGGCCAATGTATAAAGATGGGTGCCGTAGGCGCCGGACTGGCTGGCGATGCCGATGCGCCCAAGCACGGGGAAGCCGCTGTCGAAGGATGAGGAGAAGGTGGCGTAGTAAGATCGGCGGGCGTCGAACACGCCCAGACAGTTCGGTCCCAGGATACGCATGCCGGATGCCCGCGCGGTGGCGACCATTTTCGCCTGCGCAACGGCGCCTTCGTCGTCCATCTCGGCGAACCCGGCGGTGAACATCACCACAGCCTTGACGCCGCGTTTGGCCAGATCGCTGATCGCCGGCGCGGCCAGTTCCGCCGGAACGGCAACAATCGCGACGTCCGGCGTCTCCGGCAAATCCGCCACCGACGCATACGCCTTCAGCCCCTGAATCTCCGCTCGGTTTGGATTGACCGGATACAGGGCACCAGGGAAATTCTGCGCCAGCATATAGGCCAGCGGCCGCCCGCCGATCCGCGTCGGATCGGACGAGGCCCCCAGGACCGCGATGGAACGAGGGGCGAGCAACGGGGTGAGACCAGCGAAACGAGACATGATGACGGACAGTTCCCAATTTTTTTGAAGCTGCGGCGTTCCGGCAGCCGTGCCGCATCCTGAACCCGCTGTCATCGTATCGCAACCTGCGGCCGGCGCGGTTGCTACGCCACATCGTGCTCATATCGTCATGGTGCGCGCAGGCGCACCATCCACGTCTTTGTTTTTCGTTAGATGGCGACCTGCGCCGACAAGACGGGAGGCTCCGCTGGCGCGTCGACCTTCAACGGCCGTTGCTGTAATCGCTGGTCATCCAGAACAATCAAGTAAAACCGCGAAGCATCGTATCGTTCTGGCCATGACCAATGCAGCGGCCAGTCCCGATGACGCTCCGGTTGGCCTACCCGCACGCGCAACCGCCCCCGGAATCAGAGGGTGCGACGCATGTCCGAAAGGATAAGAGTCAGGGAGGAGCGGTGGCCAGCAGCGGATCGAACGGGTCCAAAACTGGTAGCTCGCCGATCATGTACCCCAGCACCTGACGAACCGTCTCCGGTGGCGGGAATTTCCAGTCAAAGCTCCAGGTCTCCGGTTTCTTGTCCCGCTCTTTCTGAAACGATGTCTCGCGGTATTGCCGGATCTTAAACAGTGTCGGGAAACTGCCGCCATAGTTCATCAGCGTGTCGGATATCTGGTTCCAGAAATGGCCGGTGCAGAAACTCGGAATAACCGCAAGGTCCATGCAGATCGAGAGGATAGTGCGTCCGAGCGGCCGGCGGCGCACCTCTGCGTCGAGTTCCTCAGGCGTCGGGATGCGAAGATCGTCCGGGTCGAACGCAGGACGCTTGGGTGCCTTTTCATCATCGCCGGGCTGGGCCGGTTCGGCTCGGTCACCCGGGCCTTCGCTTGCCGCCTTTCCAGAGGTCGGCTCCCCCTCGGTAGGTTCCGCTGCCGGCTTGGCCGGCGTGCGCTCGCGCGCATACACAAATCCGATCTCGCGGCCTTTTTCGGCGCGGGCGAGCAAGTAACGCTCCAAAGCCATGGCGCGCAGGATGCCGCGCTGTAGGCGGGCGAGGATGGTTGGCAGCACGTAGGTGCCGCAAACCCCAGCCAGGGCAGCGAATTCCACGTTAGCGGCACGCTCTGGCACCGTCTGAACGAGGCGGCGCCCGTGACCGAGCAAAACGCGAACGACATGCAGCAGGGCGGCGAGGCGTTGCGGCATCGTGCGACCGGCCCGATCCTGTGCGGGATCGGGCGAGGCAGGCCGGGTCATGGTTGGCGCCGTATGCTCCATAATTTTTGACTAACACAAACGTTAGATAATGTCAAATTCTGCGTGCAGGCCGTGCAGGAAAATCGCGCGAACGAACAGTTCGTGATGCGTCGGGTTGAGGTTCTCATCAGCTTCCACTGGGCACAATCCCGCCAGTCGGAACGCGGCCGTTCGAACCACCGAGTTACAATGGAGGCTGCCAGTCCGCGTTGATACTGTCTCTCGCCCCCATCGTCATAGCCCGGCTTGTCCGAGCCATGACGACGAGGGGGCGACAGTCGTTATCAAATCCGATTGGTATGATCCGGCCGAACGCTGACGCCTCGATTGATCCCGGCCAGCATCCATCCGAAGAACACCATCAGCGCTCCCGCGCTGACCGCATTCAGGGTGAATAACGAGGCATAGGCCTCCACCGGGAACCGGACCGGCGGTATATCCAAGCGCCCGCGCGTCAGCAGCCACGCCACCAACGGCAGCGATGTCATCGCCACCATGACGAACCGTTCCCGCCATGTAAACAGGATCGCGGCCAGCATCCCACACGGCAGAAACAGCAACTGAACGCCCGCCGCCTCCCCCAGCATCATCGAGCAGAACACGACGTTCGCTACCGAAAAAACCACCATCGCAATGCGGCCAAGCAACGAAGAACGCCGCGCAATGGCGGGAACAGCCGCGAACAAAAGCCCGGAGAATGCATCAGGAATGCCGACCCGGGCATCGCTGCCGACAATCCACCACAAGTACAGCGGATAATACGGCTGGTTCCAGGCGATCACCATGGCAATCGTATTACACGCCGAGACGTACGGATCATCGCTCGCGGTGTAAGCGCGGAACCAGCGGATCACTCCAGCACCAACGGCCGCAACCGGTAATGACTGACGCCCCATTCCGCACCACCGGCATGGCCGAACAGCCCGGCCGTTGCCAGGAAGAACAACCGCCAGCGGCGTTTCCACAAGGACGCCTCCGTACCATAGACGCCGCACAGCACCTGCATCACCGCGTCTTCGTTGCGATCAAAATTCGCCAGCCAATCGCGCGCCGTTCTGGCGTAGTGTTCGCCACTCCAGCGCCAATCCGCCTCAACATCGAATACGTCGGCGACATGCCGGATCAGCCCATGGCTGGGCATGATCCCACCGGTGAAGAAGTGCTGGGCGATCCAGTCTTCCTTATCGGCGATATCGAACAGGTACGGCGCCGACCTATGGCTGAATACATGCAAAAACAAGCGTCCATCAGGGCGAAGCCACCCGTGCACGCGACGAAGCAACGACCCCCAGTTCGTCATATGCTCGAACATTTCAACCGAAACGACACGATCAAACCGATCGTCGCACGTGAAGTCGTTCATGTCGGCGGTAATAACCCGCAGGTTCGGCAAGCCGCGCACCTCCGCCTGTTGCTCGATATAAGCGCGCTGACTGGAGGAGTTCGAAACCGACGTGATGCGCGATCCCGGAAATTCCGCCGCCATCCAGAGGCTCAGCGACCCCCAGCCGCAGCCCAATTCCAGAATATCCTGTCCGTCCGCCAGATCGGCATTGGCAGCGGTCTCCGCCAGGGCATGATCCTCGGCCCGGCCCAGACTATCGCTGTCATTCCGATACAAACAGCAGGAGTATTTCCGGTGCGGCCCCAGCACCAATCCAAAAAATTCCGCTGCCACCTCGTAATGCTGGGCATTCGCGGCATCGGGGCGAACCGCGATCGGCTGCTGTGCCATCAACCGCGCGAAATCGACCTCTGACGCGCCACCTTCCCGCTCCAGTTTCCGGCGTGTCCGGTCCACCAGAAATGAAATGCCGGCCGATGTGACGGCATCCGGGAGACTCACCCGCTCGATGACGTTCGTTGCAACAGATACCAAGCTCATGATGATGATCCCTTCGGTGGCAACGGGAAGAACGCACTCACTCTGGCCTGATACGCACGAAACGCATCGCCGCGTGATTGCAGCATCTGCTGTTCCAGCAACGGAATGCCGGAGACATGGACCAGCAGCCAATACATGAACGCCGGCCCCGACAACGCCAGCCATCCCCAGCCCCAATCGGTGGAGATCGCCAGCAGCGGATAGGCAAGCCAGCCGACCCATTCGAAGAAATAGTTGGGATGTCGGGACCAACCCCACAAACCCGCATCGCAAACGCGGCCTTTATTCGATGCATCGCGCTTGAAACGACGCAGTTGTTCGTCGGCGACGCCCTCACCGATCACCGCGATGATCAGGACCGCTATGCCGGCAGCGTCCCACACCCGAGGAAAGGCTGCTGGATTATGCGCCGCCAGCATCATCGACAAACCCAGCACAGCAGCGGCGGCAGCCTGGATTTGCAGAAACCAGAACAGACGAAACTGAAACCGCGCCCCCCATTCCTGCCGCAGGGCCGCATAGCGGGCGTCCTCCGGTCCATGCATCGACCGTTGCGCGATGTGCAGCCCCAGCCGAACCGACCAGGCCGCGATCAGCACGGCCACGACGATCTGCCGCGTCGTCGGCCCTCCCGGCACAAGCGCCATCACCAGCCCGGCGACGCCCAGCCCAAACGACCAAACGACATCCACCCAGCCGGAGTTGCCGGTGGCGCGCTGCAACGCCCACGCGCCAGCCATCACCACCGACAGCAACACAACGGCTGCACCAAAAGTAACGATCATCGGGCCGGCCTCCGGTCCAAAAACCCGATAACATCGGCCATAGAGGGCGCCAGCCATCGCACGACGCCCGACATCGCGCCGATAATGGCGGTGTGACTCACACCGGGGTAAAGCCGCTCCTCCGCCACACCACCGTCCCGCCTCAACGCCGCCACCAGATGTTCGGTATTACGCGGCAACACCGTCGTGTCGGACGTCCCCGCTGCCAGGAACATCGGCGGCGCGTTGCCGTTCGCGAAGGTGATCGGCTGGCTCAGCCGCATGTCCCCGGCGGGGCCGAAAATGTCCTCCAGTTCGGGATCGCGCAGCGGCAGAAAATCATACGGACCGGCCAGCCCGACAACGCCCGCGATGTCGCGATCCGGGTCCAACCCATCCGCCGCCAGCCATTGCTTGTCCAGCGCCAACATCGCCACGTTGTAGGCGCCGGCCGAGTGCCCCATCAAAAAGATACGCCCCGGATCGCCGCCATACCGGCCGATATTCTGCTTCGTCCAGGCCACCGCCGCCGCATTGTCCCGCAGGAACGCCGGAAACCGCACCCGCGGAAACAACCGGTAGTCGGGCACCACGGTCAGATAGCCCCGCGCCGCCAGCGAGGCCGCGACGAAGCGATAATCCGCCTTGTCGCCGGCCTTCCAGCCGCCGCCATAGATAAATACGATGACCGGAGCGTCCGGCCGCCCCGCCGGTGCGTAGATGTCCAGTGCATGCCGATCTCCCGGCGCATACGGGACATCCAGCGTCTCGGTAATGCCCGACCGCGGCGCCAGGGCATTTAGCACCGAAACCGGGGAGCAGGCGGACAGCGCACTCAGCATCACGATCCCCCAAAACCGGCGCATGGTCTAACCGATCAGCCGTTGCACCCGACCGAGCAGACCTCGCAGGCGCATGCCTTCCGAGGCGATGATGCAGAGGCAAGGAACGCCGCCTGTCACCATGGGTGGAACGTCGTGATCGGTCAGCGGTTCGGACAAATCGCCAGCCTGATAGTGACCGCTGCCATCGGCGAAACTGCCGGACAGGATGCAGGTCAGTTCCCGCCCCTCATGCCCATGCTTCGGCAGGGAGCGGCCGGGCTGGGCGAGGATCAGTCCGCCCCAGGCCGCCCCGGCGGTTTGCAACGGGCGGTAGCGCACACCGATGCCCACCGGCCACCAGCGTCCCAGCGCCACGCGGTTTAACGGCGCGGGCAGGTCCGGATGCAAAATGGGCGGTGGCAGCGGCGCGGGTTCGTCCGCCCGATCCAGCAGCCGGTTCAGCGCGTCGCCTGACAGCGGCACCGGAGCGATTTCGTCCAACAGGACGCCGCCGGTCGCTTCCAGCGTTCCCAGTGCCTGCCGGCACAGCCGGCATTGGCCCAAATGGGTCGCGGTCACGATGGCCAGCGCCTCCGGCAGGCTGCCGGTCGCATACGCCAAGAGCGTCTGTTCGGTGGGGTGATGCTGGATCATCCGAGGTCTCCCAGCATCCCACGCAGCCTTGTCAGGGCCAGGCGCAGACGCGATTTCACGGTTCCCAATGGAATGCCGAGATCTTTCTCTATTTCGGAGTGGACCTTGTCCTCGAAAAACGCCTTGCGGATGACTTCGGCCTGATCCGGGGGCAGCAGGCTCAGCGCGGCGCGAATGCGCACTTCCTGCTGCGACATCGCCAGCACACGATCGGCTTGAGGCGGCCCTTCATCCTCGTCAGTCGGATCGGGCATCAGGTCGGCCGGGTGATGCTCCCGCCGCAGCGCATCGATCCGCAGATTACGGGCGATGGTGAAGATCCAGGTGGAAGCCCCTGCTCGGGCCGGATCGAACAACCGCGCCTTCTGCCAGACCGCCAGCATGGTTTCCTGGGCCAGTTCCTCGGATGCGGTCGGATTGGATCCGGCCCGCATCATCCAGGCCTTCACCCGGGGCGCGAAATGCGCGAACAACGCGGCGAAGGCCGCCCGATCACGATTGAGGGCGATCGACGCGATCAGCGCGGCGTGATCGGGGCCGCCCGGATTTGGTTTCTCTTGCGTCATACCTGGACCGGAAAAGCGGCGCCGGAACGGCAACACCACCCCGGATTGTTCGGAGTCGGGCGACAACGGCGCGGGCCGGACATGGGGGGATGGTGCATTCATGAACCCTGTTACGCGGAACGGAAGCGAATGGATCACACCCTTGACGAGTGATCCAGCAAGCCGCCTGTCCCGTATCTGCCCCATGATGGCAACCAGACCAACAATCGAGCGAGTACCATGCCAGGGCAGAGAATGGACATAGCCGTCGTTGGCAGCGGGATCGCCGGCCTCTCAGCCGCGTGGCTGCTCAGCAAGACCCACCGTGTGACGTTGTATGAAAGCGCCTGCCGCCCTGGCGGGCACAGTCATACGGTGGAGGTGGGCGGCGTGCCGGTCGATACTGGTTTCATCGTCTATAACGAGAGTACGTATCCTAATCTGACGGCGATGTTCGCCCATTTGGGCGTCCCCACCAAAGCGTCGGAGATGAGCTTCGCGGTCTCGCTGGACGCGGGTGCCACGGAATATGCCGGCACCGACCTGAACGGCCTGTTCGCGCAACGCTCTAACCTGTTCCGCCCGCACTTCTGGTCCATGCTGCGCGATCTGCGCCGGTTCTATGCCGAAGCCCCGCAACACGCCCGCACTCTGGGCGCCGACGTCACGCTCGGCCAATTCCTGGACACGCAGGGGTACGGAGAGGCGTTTCAGAACGATCACCTGCTGCCGATGGCGGCGGCAATCTGGTCGGCATCCGCCCGCACCTTGCGCGACTACCCGGCGCTTCACTTTATCCGGTTCTGCGACAACCACGGCTTATTGAAGTTCACCGATCGTCCGGTCTGGCGCACCGTCGATGGCGGCAGCCGGGAATATGTGAAGAAACTGGTGGGTGACGTTCAGGAGCGCTGGTTCGGCCGAGCGGCTCGATCGATCCGGCGGAATGGGGATTCGGTTGTTGTCAGCGCGGGCGACGGATCGACCCGCGGCTACGACCATGTGGTCCTGGCCTGCCATGCGGATCAGGCGCTGGCCTTGCTCGACCGCCCGACCGAGGCGGAACACAGGCTGCTGAGTCCGTTCCGTTACACGGAGAACCGCGCGGTCCTGCACTGCGATGCCCGGTTTATGCCGAAGCGGCGGCCGGTCTGGGCGAGCTGGAACTACCTGGGGACACGCGACAATCCGGATTTGAATGTGACGTACTGGATGAACCGGTTGCAGGGCCTGGCGGGCTTGCCGCCGTTGTTTCTGACGCTGAACCCGGCCACCGAACCGCATGGGGTGATGCATGACGAAGTCTATCATCATCCGGTGTTCGATACGGCGGCGATGCAGGCGCGGAACGGCCTGTGGTCGCTCCAGGGACGGCACCGGACCTGGTTCTGCGGCGCTTATTTCGGTGCCGGTTTCCATGAGGACGGTTTGCAATCCGGCCTCGCGGTAGCGGAGCAACTGGGTGGCGTTCGGCGCCCGTGGACGGTGCCCAACGAAAGCGGCCGCATCGTCGTGACCCCGGTGCCGGAGCTGGTGGCATGACGTCGGCACTCTACTCCGGATTGGTGGTGCATCAGCGGTTCAAGCCGCGCCGGCATCGGTTACGGTATCGCCTGGACCAGATTCTGTTTGATCTGGACGCGATGCCGGCCTTGCGGCTGTTCTCGCACAACCGGTTCAATCTGGTGAGTTTTCACGATCGCGACCATCTGGACGGGTCCGGCACGGATCTGCGGGTGCAGGTCCGGAATGCCCTGGCGGAAGCCGGCCTGGCGCCCGATGACGGCCCGATCCGGCTGCTGTGCATGCCGCGCATCCTGGGGCACGCGTTCAATCCGATCAGTGTGTTCTTCTGCCACCGCCGCGACAACAGCCTGCTGGCGTTGCTGTACCAGGTGAACAACACGTTCGGCCAGCGCCACAGCTACCTGATCCCGGTCGAAGACCCGGTCGCCACGACCATCCGCCAGCAATGCGACAAGGCGTTCTACGTCTCGCCGTTCATGCGAATGGACATGACGTATGCCTTCCGAGTCGTTCCCCCCGACGAGACCATTGCGGTGGTTGTGCATGGCGACGATGCGGACGGCCGCGTCATCACCGCCGCGTTCGCCGGGCGCCGAAAAGTCCTGTCAGATACCGCCCTGCTGGGACTGCTGCTGCGGCACGGGATGCTGAGCCTAAAGGTGCTCGCTGCCATCCATTGGGAGGCCGCGAAACTCTGGCTCAAAGGGCTGCGCATCCAGCCCAGACCCGCACCGCCCGTCCATACCGTCACCATCGTTTCAACCCAACGGGGCTGAGCCATGTCCGATCGTCCGCTGACCGCCTCGTTGTCTTTGACCACCACTCCGATCGATCAGGATTGGCTGATGCAACGACTGTCGCAAATGTTGCTATCTCGCATCCATACCGGCCGCCTGACCATCATAACCCCCGGTGGCTTGCGTCTCTCGCACGGCAGCAGCAACGGGCCGGAGGGCGTAATCATCCTGCATCATTGGCGTGCGCTGCGACGGTTGGCCACACAGGGCGATATCGCGCTGGCCGAGGCGTTCATTGACGGCGACTGGGACAGTCCGGACCTGCCCACCCTGATCGAGGTCGCGGCCCGCAACATGCCGACGCTGAGCAAAACGTTCGATGCCACATGGCTGCAACGGCTGCGCAACCGCATCATGCACCGGCTGAATGCCAATACAAAGCGGGGCAGCAAGCGGAACATCCAGCATCATTACGATCTGGGCAACGCGTTCTACCGCACCTGGCTGGACAGTGGTATGAGCTATTCGTCGGCACTTTATGCCAACCCGGACCAGACGCTGGAGGAGGCGCAACGCACCAAGCTGCGGCGGGTGCTGGACCTGATGCAAACCGGTCCGGGACAGCATGTGCTGGAGATCGGCTGCGGCTGGGGCGGATTGGCGGAATATCTGATCCAACAGGCGGGCTGCCATGTCACCGGCGTGACGCTGTCTCCGGCGCAACTCGACTATGCACGGCAGCGGCTTCAGCCGGCCGACCTGCGCCTGCAGGATTACCGCGACGTGGGCGGCCGTTTCGACCGGGTTGTGTCAATCGAAATGATGGAGGCGGTGGGGGAAGCCTATTGGCCCGGTTATTTCGCGACACTGCGGGACCGGTTGCTGCCGGGCGGCCGTGCGGTAATCCAGGCCATCACCATCGAAGAGGATAAATTCGACGGCTACCGGCGCTGCACCGACTTTATCCAGCAATACATATTCCCCGGCGGCATGTTGCCAACCGTCTCGGAAATCCGGCGGCAAACCGAGAAATCCGGTCTGCAACTGGTTTCGATGGAAACGTTCGGCGACAGCTATGCCCGCACCCTGGCCGAATGGCGCACTCGCTTCCACGCCGCGTGGCCGGAGATCGAACGCCTCGGTTTTGATGCGCGGTTCCGCCGGATGTGGGACTACTATTTGTCGTATTCGGAAGGCGGATTTCGCGCGGGCACCATCGATGTGGGGCTGTACGTGCTGGCCAAACCGGCATGATCGGGCGGCGCCTGCTGCTGGGCGGGATTATTGGCGGATCGTTCGGAACGGCTCGGGCGGGTTTGCCGATTCCGCCGGGCGACCGGCTGGCGTTCCATATCATCCGGCACGGCGGCACGATCGGCGAGCATACCGTGACGTTCTCGCGGGACGAAGATGCGATGACGGTCTCGGTTGCCGCCGATATTGTCATCGGCATCGGGCCGATCGCGTTGTTTCGCTACAAGCACAGGGCAACCGTGCAGTGGCGCGAGGGCAAGGTCGTAGCCATCGACGCGGTCACCGACCATGACGGGACGCCACAGCACATGACCGCTCGGCGTGATGATCGCGGGTTGGTTGTGCAGGGCTCGAAGGCACCGGAATATGTCGCGCCGCCGAATGCACTGCCGGGAACACACTGGAATCGCGCCATGCTGGACGGCCCGTTCATCAATACCGAGGATGGGCGCCTGATGCGGCCAATCGTGAAGCGGGTTGGGATGGAGCGTATCGATGTCACCGGTGGGTCGGTGGAGGCGCAGCACTACACGCTGCGTGGCGACGCCGACCTGGACACGTTTTACGATCTGACCCCGGGCTGGGTCGGGCTGCGCTTTACCGCCAAAGACGGGTCGGACATTCGATATCTTCGGGCGTAAGGTGTTTATATGATGGGGGCGCGGAGCTTATTCGGCAACGTCTCTGCGAATAAGCCGGGCATCACGAAATAAAATTACGTACAGACCACCCTAAACGTAACGCCCGCAATCCGTCTTTCGCCTGATCTATCGCCACGACAAGCAGTTAACCACAATCCGGTTAATGATTACTATTGCGTTGCAGCATATAGGTTTTCTGGCTCCGCACCCTTGCCCCATCGCCCGATATGACGCTACTCACCGGCAACCAGAAATGGTAACCGAAGCGGGAGTACGTTCGACATGGCTCAGGCGGCCGAAGCGAAAAAACGCGGCAAGACCAAAGAGAAGCCGGTGGACCAGGAGACGCTGCTGAAAGCGTACCGCACCATGCTACTGATCCGCCGGTTCGAGGAAAAGGCCGGCCAGCTTTACGGCATGGGCCTGATCGGCGGGTTCTGTCACCTTTACATCGGCCAGGAAGCGGTCGTCGTCGGCATGCAGTTGGCGATCAGCGACGGCGATGAGGTCATCACCTCCTACCGCGATCATGGCCACATGCTGGCCTGCGGCATGGAAGCGCGCGGTGTAATGGCGGAACTGACCGGCCGGTCGGGCGGCTATTCGCACGGCAAGGGCGGATCGATGCACATGTTCAGCCGGGAGAAAAACTTCTTCGGCGGGCACGGCATCGTCGGCGCCCAGGTCAGCATCGGCAACGGTCTGGCGTTCAGCAACTGGTACCGCGGCAACGATCGGGTATCGCTGACCTATTTCGGTGAGGGCGCGTCGAACCAGGGCCAGGTGTACGAAAGCTTCAACCTCGCGGCGCTGATGAAGCTGCCGACGGTGTTCATCATCGAAAACAACAAATACGGCATGGGCACCTCGGTGGAACGCTCCTCGGCCAGCCAGGATCTGTCGCAGAACGGCGTTCCCTGGGGCATTCAGGGCATCCAGGTCGATGGCATGGATGTGCTGGCGGTCAAGGAAGCGGCCGATACGGCTGTTGCCGCCTGCCGCGAAGGCAAGGGTCCGTTCCTGCTGGAGGTGAAGACCTACCGGTATCGCGGGCATTCGATGTCCGATCCGGCCAAGTACCGCACCCGTGAGGAAGTTCAGATGATGCGCAGTCAGCACGACTGCATCGAGAATGCTCGGCATCGCCTGGAAGCGCTGGATGTGGAAGAAAAAGTGTTCAAGGCGATCGACGACGAGATCAAGGCCATCGTCCAGGACGCCGCCGATTTCGCCCAAAGCAGCCCGGAACCGGAACTGTCTGAATTATATACCGACATTCTGTTGGAGGGCTGAGCCATGGCGACGCAGATTTTGATGCCGGCGCTGTCGCCGACGATGACCGAGGGCAAGCTGTCCCGCTGGCTGAAGGCGGTCGGCGACGATATCCGAGCCGGCGACGTGGTGGCGGAAATTGAGACCGACAAGGCGACGATGGAGGTCGAGGCCGTCGATGAGGGCAAATTGGCCCGCATCCTGGTCGCGGAAGGCACCGAAGGCGTGGCCGTGAACACGCCGATCGCGGTGATCAGCGTCAATGGCGAGGACGTGTCCGATACGCCGGCCGCGGCGCCGCCGGCCGCGCCTGTGGAGGCAAAAGCCCCTCCGGCGGCCGAAAAGACGGCTCCCGTGCCGGTTGAAGCAAATTCCGCGCCCGAGAAGGATTGGGGTCCGACCAAGCCGACCACGGTGCGTGAAGCATTGCGCGATGCGATGGCGCTGGAAATGCGCCGCGATGGCGATGTGTTCCTGTTGGGCGAGGAAGTCGCCCAGTATCAGGGCGCCTATAAGATCAGCCAGGGCTTGCTGGACGAATTCGGCCCAAGGCGGGTCATTGACACCCCGATCGCCGAACATGGCTTTACCGGCATGGCCGTCGGCGCGGCCCTGAACGGTCTGCGCCCGATCGTGGAGTTCATGACGTTCAACTTCGCCATGCAAGCGATGGACCACATCATCAACAGCGCCGCCAAGACGCTGTACATGTCGGGCGGCCAGATGGGTTGTCCCATCGTGTTCCGCGGACCGAATGGCGCGGCATCCCGCGTCGGCGCGCAGCATTCGCAGTGCTACGCGAGTTGGTATGCGCATGTGCCGGGCCTGAAAGTGGTGGCGCCCTGGTCGTCCGCCGATGCCAAGGGCTTGCTGCGGGCCTCGATCCGCGATCCGAACCCGATCATCTTCCTTGAGAACGAAATGCTCTACGGGCAGACGTTCGACTGCCCGATCGACGAAGATTTTATCCTGCCGATCGGGAAGGCGAAGATCGAGCGCACCGGCAAGCACGTCACCCTGGTGGCGTTCAGCATCATGGTCGGGGTGGCGATGAAGGCCGCCGAGGCGCTGGCCGCCGAAGGGATTGAGGCCGAGGTCATCAACCTGCGCACCCTGCGTCCGTTGGATACCGCGACCGTGGTGGAGAGCGTGAAAAAGACCAACCGCCTGGTGACAATCGAAGAAGGCTGGCCGTACGCCGGTATTGGCGCCGAAGTCGCGATGCGGGTGATCGAGGAAGCGTTCGACTGGCTGGATGCGCCGCCGATCCGGGTGCATGGGCTGGATGTGCCGCTGCCCTACGCCGCCAACCTTGAAAAACTGGCGCTGCCGCAGCCCGATTGGGTTGTCGCAGCCGTCAAGAAAATCGTCTGAGCGGGAGGAGCGTTTACCATGGCAACCAACATCCTGATGCCGGCGCTGAGCCCGACGATGACCGAGGGCACGCTCGCCCGCTGGTTGAAGCAGGAAGGCGACGCGATCAAGGCTGGCGACGTGATCGCCGAGATCGAAACCGACAAAGCCACGATGGAAGTCGAGGCGGTCGATGAAGGCATCCTCGGCAAGATCCTTGTCCAGGACGGCACCGCGAACGTGAAAGTAAACGAGCCGATCGGCGTGATGGTCGATGCCGGTGAGGCGGTACCGAGCGGTGCGGCTCCAAAGGCCGCGGCGCCGGCGGCGGCGGCTCCCGCTCCGGCCGCGGAACCGGTCGCGGCCGCCCGGCCCGTCGCCGCCCCGGTCGCCAACGGTCACGCACCGTCCGGCGAGCGCGTGATTGCCTCGCCATTGGCACGCCGGATGGCGCAACAGGCGGGGATCGATCTGTCCGGATTGCATGGCACCGGGCCGAATGGCCGGATCGTGCGGGCGGATATCGAGGCCGCCCAGAAGGGTGGCGTGCCGGTTGCCGCTGTTGCGGCCCCTGCCCCGGCGGTCGCGGCCCCGGTTGCCGCCCCCGTCGCCAAAGGCCCGGCGCCGGTCATTACCGCGCCGCACACATTGGTGCCGCACAGTTCGATGCGAAAAGTCATTGCCAAGCGTTTGGCCGAGGCCCGCCAGACGATCCCGCAATTCTATGTCTCGATGGATATCGAGATCGACGCGATGATCGCCCTGCTGGCGACGTTGAACGCGAAGTCGCCGCCGAAGGACGCGCCGGGTTCGTATCTGGTGACGATCAACGACATGGTGATCAAGGCGGCGGCAGCAACGTTGCGGAAAGTGCCGGGGATCAACGCCAGTTGGACCGACGACGCGATGGTGCTGTACGACGATGTGGATATCAGCGTCGCCGTTTCCATTCCGGCCGGACTGATCACGCCGATCATCCGCCACGCCGACCACAAGGGCCTGTCCACCATCAGCCGCGAGATGAAAGATCTCGCCCGGCGTGCCCGGGACGGCAAGTTGAAGCCCGAGGAATTCCAGGGCGGCGGGTTCTCGATCTCCAACATGGGAATGTTCGGGGTGTCGGCGTTCACCGCGATCATCAACCCGCCCCAGGCAGCGATCCTGGCCGTCGCGGCCGGCAAAAAGCGGCCGGTGGTGAATGCCGCCGGAGAGCTGGCGGTTGCCACGGTGATGACCTGCACGCTGTCGGTCGATCACCGGGTGGCCGATGGTGTCATGGGCGCCACCTGGATGCGGACCTTCAAGCAGGTGGTCGAGGACCCGTTGAGCCTGCTGCTGTAGGGTTTGATGCAAAAACACGACGGCGCAAAGATTCGATGGAATAGTCTGCTACGTAACCCGATCGTTTCGTCATGCCGACGCAGGTCCGCATCCACGTCTTGTTGGCGGCCAGCCAAAGACGTGGATGGTGGGCCTTCGCCCACCATGACGACGAGGATGTGCCGGAGAACGACGCGCGGTTTCACACAGCCCGGGAGTTCAGCCATGATTGTTAGCGCGGAATGCGCCCAAGAATGACAGACGCCATGTTTCGCCCGGCCGTCGCCACAGACACTCCGGCCATCCTGCGCCTGATCCGCGGACTGGGCGAGTACGAACATCTGGACGTTACGGCAACAGAATCCGAACTCCACGAAGCCCTGTTCGGCCCCCTGCCCCGCGCCCGGGCGATCCTGGCCGATATTGGCGGCGTCCCTGTCGGTCTGGCGCTGTATTACTACACGTTCAGCACCTTCAAAGCCCGCGCCAACATCTTCCTGGAAGACCTGTTCGTCGAACCCGCCCATCGCGGCACTGGCATCGGGCTCGGCCTGATGCGCGCCCTCGCACATTGCGCGGTCACCGAACACTGTGACCGTATCGAATGGCGCGTGCTGAACTGGAACCAACCATCCATCGATTTCTACCAGCGTCTCGGTGCCGAACCGATTGACGACTGGCACACACGGCAACTCGGCGGCGACGCACTCGTCTCCCTGGCGAAAGGACTCTCCCATGGCTGAGCAAACATTCGATCTCATCGTCCTCGGCGGCGGCCCCGGCGGCTATGTCGCGGCCATCCGAGCGGCGCAGTTGGGAATGAAAACCGCTGTCGTGGAGCGGGAACATCTGGGCGGCATCTGCCTGAACTGGGGTTGCATCCCGACCAAGGCGCTGCTGCGCACCAGCGAGATTAATCATCTGTTGCACCATCTGCCCGAGTTTGGATTCGATGCGGTGCAGCCAAAGTTCGACATTGAGAAAGTGGTGAAGCGGTCTCGTGGAATAGCGAAGCAGTTGTCCGGCGGAGTCGCGCATCTGTTGCGCAAGAACAAAGTCACCGTGTTCGACGGTGCAGGCAAATTGGCCGGCAAGCAGACCGTTGCAGTCACAAAAGATGGCAAGGACGTTGCTACCCTGAAAGCCCCCCACATCATCCTGGCCACCGGCGCTCGCGCGCGGCAGCTTCCGGGGATCGAGGCGGACGGCAAGCTGATCTGGTCGTACAAGGAAGCCATGGTCCCGACCATGATGCCGAAATCGCTGCTGGTGATTGGCTCCGGCGCCATCGGAATCGAATTCGCCAGTTTCTATCTGAACATGGGCGCACAGGTGACCGTGGTTGAAGTCCTGCCGCGCATCCTTGCCGTGGAAGACGAGGAAATCTCTGCCTTCGCGCACAAGGCGTTTGAGAAACAAGGCATGAAAATCCTGGTCGGTGCGAACGTTAAAAGCGTCAAAAAGGGCGCTGACAACGTCACCGTCACGGTCGAAGCCGGCGGCAAAACGCAGGAAATCACCGTCGATCGCGTCATCTCCGCCGTCGGCATCGTTGGCAACGTCGAAAATCTGGGCCTTGAGGGCACCGGCGTGAAAGTCGATCGCACGCATGTGCTGATCGACGAATACTGCCGCACCGGTGAGCCAGGCGTCTATGCGATCGGCGATCTCGCCGGGCCGCCCTGGTTGGCGCACAAAGCCAGCCATGAAGGCGTGATCTGCGTCGAAAAGATCGCCGGCGTCAAAGACGTGCATCCGTTGAACGTCCGCAACATCCCTGGCTGCACCTATTGCCGTCCGCAGGTTGCCTCGGTCGGGATCACCGAAGCGAAGGCCAGGGAGGAAGGCTACGAGGTCAAGGTCGGCCGCTTCCCGTTCATCGGCAACGGCAAAGCCATTGCGATGGGCGAATCCGAGGGCATGATCAAAACCGTCTTCGACGCCAAAACCGGCGAGCTGCTCGGTGCCCATATGATCGGCGCCGAGGTCACCGAAATGATCCAGGGCTACACCATCGCCCGCACCATGGAAGCGACCGAGGCCGAACTGATGCACACGGTCTTCCCGCACCCCACCATCAGCGAAGCGATGCACGAGTCTGTTCTGGACGCCTACAAGCGGGCGATTCATTTCTAGGGGCAAATAGCATGCAATTCCTCGGCGCCCACACGTTCGGTTTCATCTGGGACCGAGACGCCCTGAAGGCGACCGAGGATCTTGCCGCGAACGGCTTTCGGGACATTCAGTTCCTGGCCGGCTCGCCGCATCTCGATCCCTGGGGCGAGGACCGCGCGATATTGGCATCGATCCGGCAGGCCGCCGGATCGGTTGTGGCGGTGGATCTGCCCAGCAGTGAAACAAATCTGGCCAGTGTCAATCAGGCGGTCGTCGATTTCTCGGTGTCGGCGTATCTGAAAGTTCTCGATCTGGCCTCGGAACTCGGTGCGCGCTGGGTGACGATCAATTCGGGCCGCAAACATGGGTTGCTGCCACCACCGGATGACCGGCTTCTGAAAATCTATCGCGGCGCCGTGGAGCGTCTCGCCAAAGCGGCCGAACCACGCGGTGTGCGCCTGCTGCTGGAAAACATCCCCGGCATGCTGCTGGCGGATGCCGCATCGGCCAAGGCATTTCTGGACGCGGAAGACTACGGCGTCATAGACGTGCTCTACGACGTCACCAATGCGGCGGCGATTGGTGAAAACCCGGCCGACGGTATCCGCACCCTCGCCGAACGTATCCAACTGGTTCATCTGTCGGACGCACCGGCCGGTCAGTGGCGGCATGATCCCATTGGCTCCGGCGACCTGGATTTCGCCGCTATCCATACGGCTTTGTCGGACGTCGGATACGACAAGGGCATCGTGATCGAGGCGATCAGCCAGGACACAGTGTCCGATCTCGTCGCCTCTCGCACCCGCCTGCACGAGATGGGTTGGCGCTTCCAACAATCCTGATTGCCGGCACCCGGCCGCCATGCTTATCTGACTCCATGGCAAGAACATTACCGGAACCCTTCGCACAATGGTTCGCCGACCAGGGTTGGGCGCCAAGGCCGCACCAGTTGGCGATGCTGGACGCGGCCCGCGCCGAAGAGAGCGTCCTGCTGATTGCCCCGACCGGAGGCGGCAAGACGCTCGCGGGGTTTCTGCCCAGCCTGGTCGATCTGGCTGAAAACCCACGCTCCGGGCTGCACACACTCTACATCAGTCCGCTGAAGGCGCTGGCCACTGACATCGCCCGTAACCTGACGCGCCCCGTCCAAGACATGGGCCTGGCCATCACCATTGAGGCCCGCACCGGTGACACCCCCGCCAACCGCCGCGCGCGGCAAAAAGCCAACCCACCGCATATTCTGCTGACCACGCCGGAAAGCCTCGCCGTATTGATTTCGTTACCCGATGCGCCGGATTTCTTCGGCTCGCTGGCCTGCATCGTGATGGACGAGGTGCATGCGCTGGCCGGCACCAAGCGCGGCGATCAACTCGCCCTGGGCGTCGCGCGATTGGCAACGCTGGCCCCTGGTGCGCGCCGCGTCGGCCTGTCCGCGACGGTCGCGCACCCGGACGCCATCCAGGCCTACACCGGCGCGGGACGGCGCATCGACGTCGCCGATGGCGCGCCGCCGGAGATATCCATCACGCTGCCGGCCGGCCGTCTGTCCTGGTCCGGACACATGGGGCTGGAGGCGGCGCCCAAGGTAATGGCGCACATCGAAAACGCCGGCATGACCATCGTGTTCGTCAACACCCGCGCGCAGGCGGAACTGATGTTCCAGGCGTTGTGGAAACTGAACGACAGCACCCTGCCGATCGCCCTGCACCACGGCAGCCTGGAGGTCGCGCAACGCCGTAAAGTCGAAGCCGCCATGGCCGCCGGCAGCCTGCGCGCCGTGGTCGCAACGTCATCGTTAGACCTGGGCATCGATTGGGGCGGCGTTGATCAGGTGATCCAGGTCGGCGCCCCGAAAGGCATTTCTCGGTTGTTGCAACGGGTCGGCCGAGCCAACCATCGGATGGACGAAGCCTCAATCGCTATTCTGGTGCCGGCCAATCGTTTCGAAGTCCTGGAATGCGAGGCCGCTATCCTGGGTGTCGCCGCCCGCGAACTGGACGGTGACCCGCCGCGTCCCGGCGGCCTGGATGTGCTGGCGCAACACCTGCTGGGTCTGGCATGCAGCGCGCCGTTCCTGCCAGATGATATTTACACCGAAATCACCCGTGCCTCCCCGTACGCCGCCTTGTCCCGCCCGGATTTCGACGACGTGCTGCAATTCGTCGAGGACGGCGGCTACGCCCTGCGCGCTTACGATCAATGGAAGAAACTGTTCCGCGATAGCGAGGGCCGTCTGCACGTCCGCAATGCCCGCACCGCCGCCGCGCACCGGATGAACATCGGCACCATCGTCGAGGCTCCGGTGCTAAAAGTCCGACTGGTCGGCAAACGCGGCTTCGGCCAGACCCTCGGCGAAATCGAGGAATACTTCGTCAATATGCTCCGGGCTGGCGACACGTTCATGTTCGCCGGCCGGTTGTTACGTTTCATTCGGATCAACGAGACGGCGGCGGAGTGCATGGAAGGCGGCGACGGCGACCCGATGGTGCCGGCGTACGAGGGCGGCCGCATGCCGTTGACCACCAACCTCGCCGACCGGGTGCGCGGCTTGTTGCAAAACCCGGACACATGGGACCTGTTCCCGGAACAAGTCCAGGACTGGCTGAAATTGCAACGCAGCGTGTCCCGCATGCCCGGCCGCCATGACCTGCTGATCGAAACATTCCCGCGTGGCGACCGCTGGTATCTGGTCGCGTATTGTTTCGAAGGCCGCAACGCGCACCAGACGCTGGGTATGCTGGTCACGAAGCGCATGGAGCGGGCGGGATTCATGCCGCTTGGTTTCGTTGCGACCGATTACGTGCTGGGCATCTGGTCCGCCCGCCCGGCGCGCAACGTTGCCGCCTTGTTTGCGGAAGACATGCTGGGTGACGACCTGGAATCGTGGATTGCCGACAGCTCCATGCTGAAACGCACGTTTCGCAATGTCGCGGTGATCGCCGGCCTGATCCAGCGTAACTATCCGGGAGCGGAAAAATCGCGGCGGCAGGTGACGGTGAACAGCGACCTGATCTATGACGTGCTGCGCCGCCATCAGCCCGATCACATCCTGCTGCGGGCAACGCGGGCGGATGCGGCGTCCGGGCTGATCGACGTGGGGCGGATCGCCGGGATGCTGGCGCGGGTAAAGGGACATATTGTGCATATGGTGCTATCCAGGGTGTCGCCGTTGGCGGTCCCCGTGCTGCTGGAGATCGGCCGCGAAAGCGTCCGTTCCGATACCGATGAGGACGCGATGCTGGCCGAAGCCGAAGCCATTATCGCCGAGGCGACCGGTGCGGCGGACCCACGCGCTTACGCGGCTCATCCGGCCGTCACCAAACATAGCCGCCAACCGGACCTGTTCTCATGACCGCTGCCCCCATCCATCTGGCCGGCGAGCGGCTGATGCTCGATCCCATGGGCGCGCTGTTCTGGCCGGAGCAGAAACTATTGGCTGTCTCCGACCTGCATCTTGAGAAAGGCTCGTCGTTCGCCCGGCGCGGCATGTTGCTGCCGCCCTGGGACACGCATGTGACGCTGGACCGGCTGACATTACTGCTGCGGCGGTGGTCGCCGCGCACCGTCGTTGCTCTGGGCGATTCGTTTCACGATGCGGCGGCCTCGGGGCGGCTGCCGGTAACGGAGCAGAAACGGCTGCAAGGCATGGCGGAGGCGCATCGTTTCGTCTGGGTGCTGGGCAACCACGACCCGACCCCGCCGGACGGGCTGGGCGGCGAGTCGGTCGCGACCTTCGCCGCCGGCCCGATGGTGTTCCGCCATGAAGGCATCGGCGCCGCCATCCCGGGCGAAGTCGTCGGCCACCATCACCCCAAGGCAACCATTCGCGCCGTTACCGGCGCGGTCAGCCGCCCCTGCTTCGTGTTCGACGGCCGCCGCCTGATGATGCCGGCGTTCGGTGCCTACACCGGCGGCCTGGACGTCCTGGATCCGGCCATAAATCGGCTGTTTCCACGCGGCGGGCGGGTCTTTCTCCTCGGGAAGGACCGCCTGTTCAGTTTCGAGATCGGCCGAGGCGCGGCGTCACGGACGGGCTAACCTCTATACAGCCGGCGCGGTCCCACCGTTTTTCGGCTGGCTCGGTAAGCTCCGGCCACCCACATAGACACCGTTGCTGATCCCCATCAGTACCAGGAAGTTGGAGGGTATCTCGGGGATTTCATAGTCCACAATAACCTTGATCAGGACAAACCCGGCGGTGATCAAAGTGAAGGCCAGCATTTGCAGCCGGGTAATATCGATCTCCCGCACCCTACGATCCGGTATTACCAGGTCGGACCAGTCTGGCGTCACCGGCAATGCGTCGGGTGCCGGCGCCACGGATGCCGTTTGGCTCGCGGTCGGAATGCGGGACGCCAATGCGGATGCACTGGCAATACCCAGCAGGACCAAAGTGCCGTCGCTGATGTTGATCAGGTTGCCGGACAATATCATCACGTAGATTGCCGACACCCCGACAACCGCGGTCCACAGCAAGATCTGGAATTGCGACAGGCTTGCGTAACCATCTCGTGTCGAAATGACTTGTAGCAGCAGATTACGCCCCGGGATTTGTCTGAAGCGAACAATTTTCCAGATCACGAAAGTAACCACGCCCGCAATTATCAGCACCATTATCGAGGCAACGATCACGGTCGTGATCCCGACCTCCACCGTGGTCACCACCGGCGTGCCACCGGCCGGTGTAACCTCCACCACCATGTCGGCGACCGGCACCGTGAAACCGCCGGTGAAGACATATTGCGATACCGCCCTGACCTGGTGGCCCATCCATTCGCTGGCCGGTACCCGCGACAACAGGGGCACCATCGCGCCATATTCGACCGCGCCGGTTGTGTTGGTGACCGCGCGAACCTGCGGACTGCCAATCAGGCCATGGTCCGCGTGGTCTTCGCCATCAGGGCTGCTCCAGCCGAAGCAGACCCGGACCTTGCTGATCGCGACCGTTCCGCCCGGATTTCGGATGGTGAAGCGAACCTCCCCACCCCGGGGACGCCAGAGCGTGTCAGGGTCGAGTTCCACGATAAGAGACGACGGAGCGCCTTCCGCGATCGGAGGGCGGGCCGGACAGTTCGCGGATAGTACGGTTCCAGTCGCGTGCGGCAGCTTTAACGGAACGCTCTCCGGATTCGGGCCATCGGCGCCATCGGCGGCCCGCGCGGCGGGAACAGCCACAATCAGGCATAACAGCAACAACAAGATACGGTGCATCAAGGCCACCCCACATGATTGTGGGGCAGCCTATATCGTTTAATAGTTGTATCAAGTGCCTTTGCGTTCTGATTCCATCACGCCGGAAAGGCAGCCTCCATCGCACGGCGGTACTGATACGCGGCGTCTTCGGTATCGATCCGCACGTCGGCCCAGGTGACCGGCTGGCCCAACGCGACATCGCGGATCAGCGGCACCCGGTTGGCCAGTCCGATCGGCAGGCCGCCGAACCGCAAACTGTCGGCCGCCGGCATCAGTTTGCCCCAGACGCAGGCACCGCCCTCACCGTCCAGCATCTCGCCGGCCTTCAGGTCACGCTTGGCGGTCGAAACCACGTCGCCACGGAAGCCGGTCGGCGTGCCGGTGGGTTCGCCACGCAACGCCGCCGACAGAATGGACACGTTCAGTTCCAACCCGATCAGATGAAACGGCCGGTACAACGCCGTAACCCGGCCGGAGGAGTCCGTTGCCACCCCGTATTCCTGGAAGCACCGTTGCGCGTAATCGTTCGGCGCCTCGAACACCACGAACACGCCCCAGCGCAGATCGTTCCGCACCGGGCTGCCGTCGCGATGCACACTGGAGATCACCTCCACCTGCCCGCTGTGATGTAACGTACCCGCATTGCCGGGACGCAGCATCTCGGCCATTTCGTGGGTCCCGACCGGCGGAAACACCAAACCATCGGGTGCTGGCGTCAGGCCGGACGCGTTGGCGACCGCCGCCATTTCGATCCCGGATTTCGTGCCGTCAAGGAATGAGTTGAACATCTGCGGGTTCATACCGCCGATCCGCGCCTGTTCGGCGGTCAGGCCGTAATAGCCCCAGACCGTTTCAGGCGTGGAGGCATGGTATTCCGGCCTGTATTTCGTGCCCTTGCCGGCGGAGATGACCGGGAACCCGCAAGACCGAGCCCAATCGACCAATTCGCAGATCAACGCCGGCTGGTCGCCATAGGCGAGGCTGTACACAACCCCGGCGGCCTCGGCCTCTCGCGCCAACAGCGGGCCGGCGAGCACGTCCGCCTCCACGTTGACCATGACGATGTGCTTGCCCTCGCGGATCGCCGCGCGAGCATGAAAAATGCCAGCGGGGGCATGGCCGGTGGCTTCGATCACGACCTCGACCTCGGGAAACGCGATCATTTTGGCGGCGTCATCGACGAACCTCGTGGCGGCGATGCGTTCCTCGGTCCAGCCGACGTTACGGCAGGCGGCGCGGGCGCGATCGGGCGACAGATCGGCGATGGCGGCCACTTCCAGCCCGGGTGTGGTCGGCACCTGCGACAGGAACATGGATCCGAACTTGCCGGCGCCGATCAGGCCGACCCGTACGGGCCGACCGGCCGAGGCGCGCTTTTGCAGCAGACGATACAGGTTCATGCGTTTCTTCCCATTCGGATATGTCCGCCGCTTTTACGCGAGGACATCCGAAATGCGAACAGGCGGAAACCGGCTGAACCGCTACAGCGCCACCCGCCACATGCCACGCCCGGCCGCTCGGGCCGATAGTTCCGGCTCGCGCAGATCGGCGGTCTCGGCTTTCGCCCAGCCGTCCCGCACCAGCGTCGCGCTCAACGCCTGGCCACCGGCCGTGCAGAGGGCCACCGGGAAGCCCCTGGCGTCGTGGCCGGATACCGCACATTCCACCGCCTTGCCGCGCACCAGGGAGGCCAGGACATTGGCCGCTTACGAACCGCAATCGACCGTGGTCTGTTCGCCACCCCGGCAGACCGAGCCGCGCGCCGGGGCGGCGATTCCGGCCAAACGCACGACCTGATTACCCAGACGCAACGTATCGCCATCGAGGACCGCCAGCCGATCAGCCTCGGCCGCGACATGCAGGCTGGCCGGCACCCTGGCCGGGGCATCCGAAGAGCGAACGAACAACGATGCCACGATCATAACCGTGGCCACACCACCGATCGCGGTCAGCACAATGCCGGCCGACAGCGGCCGCGATCGTCGCGATCCCGGTTTCGGACAAAAAATTCGTCGTTTGTGGTTCAAAGACACAGCCCGTCCCCCGACAGTTTTGTATCCAACACATAACGGCATGCCAATGGATAGCCGGGTGTCCCAATGCCAAATACGACGCCCCTCGGTCAAGCCCAATATGCGGGTTGCCGTTTGAATCGTTCGAACGCGTCGATGATTCGGGGGCGTATCTTTGCCGCCCGCGCCGCCATGAAGCCGGTTACCAATCCGGTGGCGTAGGCGTGCCGCCCGCCGGGACCGCCGAGCTCCTCCAGCAAATGCGTCGCCACCGCGCCATCGTTCAACACGCCGAGGCGCTGCTGCAACACACTTAATCTGCGAATGAAACGGTGCGCCGATTTGCCGTGATGCAAGGTGGCGAACATCTCGGCAGCGTAACGCGCCCGCTTGGCGCGCAGCCGCACGCCGTGCAGGGACGGGATGTCCAGGTCCTCGATCCCCTTGCCGGCCGACACCAGTTTCTTCCAGCGATGCTGCAACACCCTGGCGGCAAATGCGTCCAGCGCCGGCGGGTCAGACCCATCCGTCGTAACCGGCGGCGCGCGCCAGAATTCGGCCGCCGCGAACCAGGCCAGTTCGATACCCAGCACGCGAAAGGCCGAACTGCCAAGATAGGTGGCCAACGTCTTTTGGCACTCGGTGCGCCGCCGGCCGGCCGCGGCGATCAGGCGATCCAGCCGGTCGTCATTCGGCAACGCCGCGCGGATTTCCGGGGCGGTTTCATCGGTGAACACGTCCCAGTCGCGGTTGGGACCTAAAAGGCCGCCCAGTTGCTTCAGACCGGCACCGATTTCGTTCAGCGCGCCCTCGGCCACGGCCGAACGAAATATCGACAGCGCCGACCGCGCACGCCGGACGGCGACCCGCATCTGATGCACGGCTTCGATCGGCTTTTCGGGGGCAAGCAGGAACACGTTGGCATGTGCCAACATCACATCGAACAGATGACCGAGGATATGCGCCAGGGCCTCGGCAGTCACCTGCGTGCCGACCGGCAATACAGGCGCGCCGGTATGCCGAACGGCGGAGCCCCGACCGGTGGCCAGCGCGATGCCGGCGGCTGCCAGGGACACCAGCGGCACCGACACCGGCACGGCTTCGGCGATCATCAGCGCGGCCTGGCGCACCGCCTGTTCGTCGCCACTCAACCAGATGCGCGCCACCGGCTGTTCGGCAGTGACAGCCCGCAACACGCCTTTCGCCACGGTTATCGTGACCGGGTGGCCATCGAACACATGCACGCTGATCGACTGCCGTCCCTCGAAGGCCGCCAGCGGCGCCAACGGAGCAGGCAAAGTGTCTCGATCGGGCGCCTCGGCGACAATAGGCACCGGCTGCGCGGGCAACCAGGTCTGCGCACCGGGCACGATGCGCTCCAGCCGCCAGACGCCGCGTTGCTCCGCCAGGGTCAGCCCATCTTCAAACAATGCGTGTTCAGGACTGTCATGCCAGACGATCTTGATCGCCAGGTTACGCGGCCGGCCGTCCCGGTTCGCGGTCAATGCTTTCAGCCGCGACAAACCCGCGACCGCATCGATGTCGGCGGCGAGTTCCAACTCCATCAGGATAAACCGGAGCCCTCGAGCATTGCCGGGGTCAGGAACCGCACCAAACGGCCGCCGCCTTCCCGCAGATCCCACCAGGATCCGGCGACGACGAACTCCGCCAGCGCACAGGTCGGGAAGCCTTTGGCGAGCGTGGCTTCATTGACGCCGCCAGCGGTCATCGCGCGCGGGCCGGCGAGTTCCATGGCCAGATCGTGCAGACCGGGGTTATGGCCGATCAGCAGCACGCTGCGCACCGTTTCGGCCACGCCATGCAACGCCGCCGTCAACTGCAACGGATTGGCGAGGTACAGGCTGTCCATCGGCTCAACCAGGGGCGTGTCGTCCCAGGGTTCCAGCGCTTCCAGCGTTTCAAGGGTACGTCGAGCGGTGGAGACGAGGACGACGTCGGGGGCGAGGCCGAGATTGCGCATCGCCAGCCGCATCGACGCGGCCGATCGGCGGCCGCGCACGTTGATCGGGCGGTCCCGGTCGGACATCGCGGGATCGTCCCAGGAGGACTTGGCGTGCCGTAAGAGCAAGAGTTGGCGCATGACGAAGGCATCTTGCCACGCCCGGCGCGTCTTGTCCTCCCCCCTCCGCGCGCAAAGCCGGCATTTCAGCGCGGCGATCGATCAGACGGCACGGTCCGGGTTCTGGCGCCCCCGTCGCGGGCGATATCCTGAACGTCTCACGTTAGGTCGCCCGAGCGCCGGCCGCCCGCGAATCCGACGGTTTTGGCAACCCTTGCCGCGGCCATATTTCGCGGGACGTAGCCACACCGGCACGGCCAATTCAGATTTCGGGCGGTGAACTCTTGATGGCATATCTTGGGCATTTTGTGCTATCGTGCTCGAACACCGCTGCAGCAGGAGGTCCGATGATGAACGTGTCCGTGGGATCGCGCTGGGAAGGCTTTATCGCTTCCATCGTAAAGGAGGGCCGCTACGGCTCCGCCAGCGAGGTCGTCCGCGAAGGGTTGCGTCTCGTCGAGGAACGCGAGGCCAAACTGCTAGCGTTGCGCGACATGCTGAGTGCGTCGATCGCCGAAGGGAACCCGGGGAGCGAGGACGACCTGAAGGCTTTCCTGGCCAGCGAGGCAGCCAAACTCGCTCAGTCCGGCCTCTGAGTGCGCCGTCTGGAATATCTGCCAGCCGCGCAACGCGACCTCGCGCACATCCAGGCCTATATTGCTCGGACAAGCGGTAATATCACGGTCCGCGAACGCTTCGTGGCGGTTCTGAACCTGCAATGTGCGAAACTGGCCTCATTACCCGGAACGCCGGGGCGGGCTCGGCCTAACCTTCTGCCGGATATCCGCAGCTTTGCTTTCAAAAATTACGTCATTTTCTTCCGATACACCGAGGCGACGTTCCAGGTGGTGAACATTATCGAGGGACATCGGGACATCCCCGCGCTTTTCCGTGGCGACGAGGCTTAGGCCACCTCTCAGCATCTCCGGTTGTCCGGGATTGGCTATTTCCACGTCCGGGCGGAGACTCGGCGTCAACAGCCGTTGATATGATCACCGCTGACATCGAAAGATTCGCCTTTATGGTCGTTTTTCCGAACCGGGCGCCACCGTTGCCGGCGTGACCCCGAACGTCTCGCGAAACGCCGCACCGAATGCCGGCACGCTGGCGTATCCGACCGCTGCGGCGACTTTTGCGGGTGGGACGCCCCCGGCGATTTGGGCCAGAGCCTCCGTCATGCGCAACTGGCGCCGCCACTGCTGGAAGCTCATGCCCGTCTCCGCTCGGAATAATCGCGCGAGCGTCCGCACCGAGGCTCCGGCGACATCGGCAAACGCGTCAAGGTCACGCGGATCGGCCGGATTGGCAATCAACGCCGCCGCGACGCGGGCCAACCGGGGATCGCGGCAGGCGGGCAAGGACAGCGGCCGCGTCCCTGCCCGGCCGATCTCGTGCAGCGCGAGGGCGGCGACCAGGCGGATCGGCCCGCGCTGGTCCCACACGACGGGTTCGGCGCACACCGTCAGGATCAGCTCGCGCAGCAGCGGCGACACCGCGATCACGGTGGTTGCCGCGGGACCGGAGGCCGCCGCGTCCGCCCGCAGGAACAAAGCGCGCATCCGGACCTGTCCATCCATGCGCACCGCGTGGGTGGTGTCCGCCGGCACCCAGAGGCCGGTTCCGGGCGGGACGATGAACGTGGCGGGTTCGGTCGAAACGCGCATCACGCCGGCGGTGGCAAACAGCAGTTGGGCGCGCGGATGCCGGTGCAGGCCGGTGTCGTGGCCGGATTGGTAATCGTGCGCATAGCCGGCGACCGGGCGAGGCGCCTGTTCGAACGGTTGCAACCGGGTTTGGCCGGTCCACGACAGAATTTGGCCAGACATCGCCATAGGGACAGCCTACAGTCCCGCTAAAGCGAAGGAAACCCGGTTATGACGCCTGCTGCCCGGCAGATCGTATTCATCAATACGGCGCACACGTTCACCCATTACAGCCTGCTGATCCTGCCGACCGCCGTGCTGGCGATGGCGGTTCCCGGCGGCGCGTTCGGAGAGACATACGGGCCGATCCTGGCTTTGGCGACGGGGATGTTCGTACTGTACGGTCTGCTGTCGCTGCCCCAGGGCTGGCTGGCGCAGCGCTTCGGGCGGAAGATTTTGATGACGGCGTTCTTCCTGGGAACCGGATGCAGCCTGATCGGCGCCGGTTTCGCGCATTCTCCCGTGATGCTGGCGGTGGCGCTGGCGGGTGCCGGCGCATTCGCCGCGATCTATCACCCGATCGGCACGACCATGCTGGTGGAGGCAGCCGGCGACAAACCCGGCCGTTCCATCGGGGTGAACGGCGTGTTCGGCAATCTGGGCGTGGCACTGGCTCCGGTTGTGACGGCGTTCCTGGCCAATCAAATCGGCTGGCGGGCGGCGTTCGTGGCTCCCGGCGTGCTGTGCGCGGTGGCGGGCGTGTTGTGGATGCGGACACCGCTGGCGGCGGCCAGCACGCATGTCGGGTCGCGGCCGTTCCCGGCCATTCCGCCGCACTTGGTGCGTCGCGCGGTTGTGGTGCTGATGCTGATCGCGATGTCCTCGGGGCTGGTGTTCAATGCGTACACGATCCTGCTGCCGAAGCTGATGCAGGAGCGGTTGGCGGGGAATGCCACGCTGCTGCCGCTGGTCGGGCTGGCGGCGTTCCTGGTGACGCTGTGCGGGGCGCTGACGCAGTTTTCCGTGGGGCGGATGATCGACCGCAACACGCTGAAGCGGGTCTTTCTGCCGGTCAGCATGGTGCTGGCGCCGGCGATGCTGGCGCTGTCGTTCGCGCAGGGCTGGCTGGTGCTGCCGCTGGCGGGGGCTGTCGCGGCCTCGATCTTCGGGCAGGTGACGGTGAACGAGACGATGGCCGCCCGCTATATTTCTCCGGCGCTGCGCGCTCGGATTTATTCGGTCCGGTTCTTCGTCGGGTTCCTGGGCGCGGCGGCGGCGGCGCCGGTGGTGTCTGTGCTGTATGAGCGGACCGGAAGTGTGGCGGCGGTGACGATGCTGCTGTCGGGGTTCTCAGTGGTGACGCTGGGCTGCGCGCTGTTCTTCCCGAACCGGGAGGAGGAGCTGAAGCCGGAATTGTGGGCGCGGGCGATGGTCCCGGCGGCGGCGGAGTAAGGGGCACCAAACCACCAGGTCAGAACCACCAGTAATGCGACCTCTCGCCGAATCGTCCGGCCAGCTTAACGTTTAGATTGCTTTTTGTTCTCACCCGAGCGACCCTGCGCACAACGATTCTGCTGCGGAGTGCCGCGGTATGCAGCGGGAGATGACCATGGGTAAGGACGGAGCCGACGCAGCACGCGTGACGACCAGCCTCTCCCGTGCGCAAAAGATGGATTTAGAGCGGATAGCCAAGAAGCGCGGCGTCAAGGTCGCATGGCTGGTACGCCATGCGGTTGATCGCTTTCTCGAACAGGAACAGGGCGGGCCGATGCTGCCGTTGGAAAGCGACGATAGAAGCGTTGGCCGACATGGATAGCATTGAGCTATTCGGTGGAGGGGGCGGGCTGGGCCTCGGGTTGGCTCGCGCTGGATTCAGGTCCGTGGCATTTCTAGAATGGAACGACGACGCCGTGGAGACAGTGCGATACAACCGCGCCAAAGGTGTCGAGCACATCAAAGATTGGCGCGTGCTGCACGAGGACGTTCGCAAGACCGTATGGACTCCGTTTAAGGGCAAACTGGCGCTCGTCAGTGGCGGTCCACCATGTCAACCATTCGGGATCGGCGGGAAACAGGGTGGACACGCGGACCCGCGGGACATGTGGCCGGAGGCGATTCGTGCCGTGCATGAGGCGCTGCCCGACGCGTTTCTGTTCGAAAACGTCCGAAACCTCGCAGGGCCGACGTTTCGAACCTATTTGGAGTGGATCGAGAACAGTCTGCGCTACGTCCAGGACGACGTCCGAGCCGGCGAGAGCCACCTGCAGCACCTTGAGCGACTTAAGGCAAATCCACCCGCAATCGATTACCATACATCCGTAAGCGTGGTGAATGCCGCCGATTTTGGGGCGCCACAGGAGCGCCGTCGTGTCCTCATTGCGGGCATCCGAGCGGACCTCGGACGGTATCCCGACCATCCGAAACCGTCTCACAGCAAAGAGAGACTGCTTTGGGACCAATGGGTGTCGGGAAGCTATTGGAATCGCCACGGTATGAAGATGCCCAGCGCCTCCGATATCCCCAGGATGCATCGAGGTCCAGTGGCGCGGCTACGCGAGCAGCTTATTCCGCCGACAGGAGAGTCTTGGGTCACGTTGCGCGACGCCATTGCCGACCTTGGATCGCCCAACGGAAAGAATTTTCATAGCTTCCAGGACGGGGCGACAATCTATGCGGGCCACACTGGCTCCCCTCTGGACTGGCCGGCCAAAGCGCTGAAAGCGGGCGACCACGGCGTTCCTGGCGGCGAGAACATGATCCGGTTCCAGGATGGATCGGTCCGATATCTGACACTTCGCGAGTCGGCACGGCTGGTAGGACTTCCAGACGCCTATGCCTTCCCGCGATCATGGACCGAAAGCATGCGGGCACTCGGAAACGCAGTCCCAGCGCAGCTAGCCGAGGCTGCGGGAAGATGGCTCATCGAAAGGGCAATCGGACAGTCCACTTCCGCTCGGGAGATTCGACGCCCGCTGACGCGGCGGCGGGTCGCATAAGAATCCGCCCCGAACGGATCGCCTAGTGAACGTGTTCATGATATCGGGGACACGAAACCGGAGACTGGGTGGCGATGATGAAAAAGACAATTGATCAAATTGCGTTGGAGCACCTCAGAGAGGCGCTCGACGCGATTGTTCGTATCGCCAAGGATGACGACTCTGACGCAATCGCCAAGCGGATTCGTGATGGATTAAGTCAATTTGCGGGAATTCTTGAAAACGCCAGAACCCAAACCGATAAGGTTCACCTTCCGAGAACGATTTTCGATCCGTTCGAACCGAAAACCGTCGGCCGAATGGTAGCGCTTGCACTTCTCGCCCAGCCATTCGTGGAGTTAGCGGCTGTCCGTGATGCCTACGGCGCTGGCATCTATGCGATCTATTACACGGGCTCTCATCCTTTGTATGCCGCCATCAGCGGAACCGAAACGCCCATCTATGTAGGCAAGGCAGATCCAAAGAAACCCGATGCAAGTAACCCACGCGAGCAAGGCATTCGGCTGACAGCGCGACTACGCGAACATGCTAGTGCCATCGCGCGTACGGAAATTTACGCAGCCAAAAACATCCCGCATCATTGGCCTCGAATTAAATTGGCGGATTTCAAATGTCGCCGATTGGTATGCGCAACGAACGCTCAACTTGTGGCGGAAGTCCACCTTATCAAAATGTTCTGGCCGCTTTGGAACAGCGAAACCAAGGCTTGTTGGGGACTGAGCAAGCACGGTGATGCCGCTATCACCCGCAAGAACAAGCGATCCCCTTGGGACGTGGTTCATCCCGGTCGTGAATGGGCACTCAGTCCGCTTCTGGTGAATTCCCTCGAACCCGATATCATCGAGGCGCGCATTCAAGCCACTTTGGTTCGGGTGGCACCACGCGATGATCACCCGGCGCTGTTCGAGGAAATGCTGGCCACGTTCAGGCAAGATGCTCACTACCAGATAGATGAGCCACTCGTTCCCCCGGTGGGCAACGTGCCTGGGCCTGACCCAGACGAAGTGGGTGACGATAGAGAGTGACGGACACCCTCTCATCCGCCGAACGGTCCGCGCGGATGGCGCGGGTTCGAGACCGCGACACGAAGCCAGAGGTGACGATTCGAAAGTTTCTTCACGCCGCTGGACTACGGTACCGCTTGCGTCGTCGCGTCGCAGGCACCCGGCCAGACTTGGTCTTCCCCGGGCGGCGCATCGCCGTGTTCGTCCACGGTTGCATGTGGCACCAACATCCGGATCCTGCATGCAAGTTAGCCCGGATGCCGAAATCTCGTCTCGATTTCTGGCGCCCCAAGTTGGAGGGAAACCGTAACCGAGATCAGCGCCAGCTGGCGGCACTCAAGGATGCTGGTTGGACGGTGCTGATCGTCTGGGAATGCCAAGTCCGCGACAATGCAAGGCTGGCCGCATTGGCCCATGAGATCCAAACGGTTAGACCCATTGAGAGAAACCAGGATATCGCTGCCGCTAAACAAATTTAGACCTTCGAAGTCGCCTACGCTGCTACCTTAGTTGCAAAAACGCATGACGTGGCCTGGGGCGGGCTTGCGAGCATTGGCCACCAGAATGGACCAGCTTTCCACCCAAGCATCGGCCCACCGTCTTGCTTTAGAAGGATGATAGCCGGGGCAGCCCTGGTCGCCTCTCGTACGATTGCTCTCAATTCAGCTGTGCCGAGGATGGAAAAGCCCGATCGATCTCCGGATTTTTCTTTGGTCAATTTGCGCCCTTCCTCCACAAGTAGAAGAACGCGACCACCACGATTTTCGGCGTAATACTGCAACAAACCTTTCATCGCTTCCCAATCGAATCCCGATTCAAAATCTGAGACCAATGTCCGCTCGATCGCATCAATCAAGGTGATTGCCGCGTCGAGCGTAATATCTTGGAATTGTTTCGAACCGATGCAGCCGGGCGGAATTAGCGCGTCGATATGACTGATCGCCTTTTTAAGCGCGCCGCCGGCAATCGTGTTGAAGTCGGTGGGCAGGAGAACGTCATTGGGACGAACAGCGACCACATCGCTGAGCGATATCTTACTCGGCGAGCAGGGAACGATACCGCCTCTAGCATCGCTTTGAATAAATACGACCCCTCTGTCGTGAGCCCCCGTCTCGAAAGCCTCCCGAAGGGCGGTCTCCAATTGGTGGATTTGACCCAGGCGGGTATAAACCGCACGCGACGTGTAGAAGCGCGTCACAGCCATATCGGCTTTGGGGCGGGCACCATACATTCGCGAGTGTTGCAAAACGGTATCGGCCTGCATCCGCTTCGGGTTTCGACCGTAATAGAATGACAGGAGATTCGGCACCGTTATGCCCCGATCAAGGATGCTGCCACCGATGAATAAGTTAGCCTTGGTTCGAAGCTTGAGTTCAGCGGTTTCTGGATCCAATAGCGGTTCCAACTGAACATCAGAGTTGACACGTTGGATGTTAATTTCTTCGTCCATGATCAGTGTTCTAACGTCTTCGTAGCTTTCATCTGCTGTCGGAAGGTGACCTCCGTCCGCCACTACTGAGCGCTGCAAGTCCGCGTAGGCTTCGTCGAAAACCGCTCTCAGCCTTCGATCTCCCCCAACCGCCGCAACATCAAACGCCGCAATCAGCTTTTGAACTGTTTCCCATTGCCAAGTGTGGGCAGCCCTCTGCACGTCATTATGGATGATCATCGAATATTTTTGAGGGGGCTGTTCCAGTTCACCTTGCTGCCTACGACGAATCGCTACTGCAAGAAGAAAGGTAATAAGACTCCGGCGCAGGATGCGGATGTTCTCACTAGTCCATAATCTGTCATCGCGAATGGTCCGGCTATCGTTGGAGCGGAGCGCGTCGTGCTCTTGATCTGCGACCTCCACATGAAGGAAGTGACACGGATCTTCTGGACCGTGCCCCCCAAAGTAGGCTTCGCCGCCGACATATGCGTCATGGATTGGTAGGAGTTCTGTAAATCCAGGCCGCTTCGGATAAAAAACCTCCTTGGCAAAGGTTGCCTGCTGATAGTTTTCCGGCTGCAGGTAGAGAGCATACGGCGTTGCGGTGACCTGGAGAAACGATATTTTGTCGGGAGTCTTCCTTAACTCGTCCATCTGATTGGCGATCGTCCCTTGATCGAGATCATCTTGACCCTTCTTTTTGGTGAAGCGGACGCTGGCCATATCAGCTTCGTCATCCACGAGGAGCACCCGACGTTGTCTAAGATCTGGATGCTTGTCATCAAATAGAATTTGTATCCTGGCTAGGTTGTCGACCTGCTTTTTGGCCACAATGATTATTTTGCGGCGAAGTTCGGCTCTGGTTAGGCGATCTGGCGCAGCCATGATGTCGAAAAGGAGAATTTCGTCGTTATCGATGAATTTTTTGAAATCACGCCCGATTCGCTTGACGGTCTGGCTCGCTAAAGTCTTCGTCCCCTTCGTCAACACAATGGCAATGTCGAAATCACGATCGAACGCGCGGGCGATCACGCCCAGAAAGGCTCGGGTCTTCCCGGACTGGATCTTGCCCAGTAACATGCCCGGCCGATCTGGGTCTTTGGCATTATCGAGTTGGTCAACGACTTTTTCGATGCAAGTCTGTAGCGCTTCGTCATCGTGACGCGAATCTCTCAACCGGGGGTAGAAGCCAACCATCGAATTTACCGCCTACATGTTGCGAGGCGGCAATATCAGGATAGCATCGACCTGCCAATAGTTTGTTGCAAGGCGAAGTCTCTGATTTTCATTAGATGTCGGCCATCATCAATAGGGCGTTAGCGAACAATGTGGGATTCCAGCCAATGGAGTAGCCACCCGAGCGTCGCCTCGTCAAACCCAGACCAGCATTGGCAAACCGAGCGCGGGTACGCCACATCCTCGGCATGATCCTCGGCCGCGCCCTCATACGCTCCACCGCCGCGCCCCTCCCCCTGACCGCCAGGGCGGCACCCGATCCGCCGTTCTCCCCTCAGCACAAGGCGGACATCGCCCCGGTCAAGGCCTATCTCAACGGCCTGAAATCTCTCAAGGCGCACTTCATACACGTCGCCCAGGACGGCAGCATCTCCGAGGGCACCGCGTGGATGCAGCGCCCCCGCCGTCACCCCGGCGGTCGCTAGCGGATATCTAAAATCCCACCTGCTCGACCGCGATCACTTCCGGCACGTAATGCTTCAGCATGTTCTCGATCCCGTGCTTCAGCGTAGCGCTGGAGGACGGGCAACCGGAACACGCACCCTGCATGTGCAACCGGACAACGCCATCCCGGTAGCCACGGAACACGATGTCGCCGCCGTCGCCGGCCACCGCCGGGCGCACGCGGGTGTCGAGCAGTTCCTTGATCTGGTCCACGACCTCACGATCCGCTTCGTCAACATCCTCCTCGTCCAGGTCCACGTCGCCGCCGTCCATCACCGGCAGGCCGGCGACGAAATGGTCCATGATGACACCGAGCACCTGTGGCTTCAGCGCCTGCCAGGAGATCTCATCATTCTTGGTCACGGTGATAAAGTCGCCGCCAAAAAAGACCCGCGTCACGCCGGTCAGGGTGAACAACCCGGTCGCCAGCGGACTGCGAACAGCGGACACGGCCGAGGAAAAATCGGCGGTGGACATTCCCATGACATCACGTCCCGGCAGGAACTTGAGCGTTGCGGGGTTCGGCGTGCCTTCGGTTTCGATGAACATCGCGGTGGCCTGTCCTGGTTCTGAAGCGTGGTTAATCCGTACCGCAGCGGTACGGTCTGCTGATCCGATACATCGGTTGAATTGGCCGATCTGACAAGAGGCATCCGGCCGCCGGCTTTTCATTCACGCCGGCCTTGCCGTCATGGCCCGGCTCGTCCGGGCCACCCATCGCGGCATCGTCAGGGCAACGGTGGCCCGGACAAGCCGGGCCATGACGGGGGTTAGGGCCATGACGGGGGTTGTGCATGACAACAAACGCGTCAGTCCGCCGCGATCGAAACCCCGCCGAGCCGCGCTGCGTCGGCGTAGGCTCGGACCGCCGCGCCGAATTGCTCGAAAATCGCGCGCGACAGGGTGTCGGTGCGCCAGTCGTATTCGGGATGCCATTGCACGCCGACCGCGTACCCCACGGCGGGGCCGGCCTGGCTGGCGATGACCCGTACCGCCTCGATCGTGCCATCCGGCGCGATCCCTTCGGCGATTAGGCCGGGCGCCAACTGGTTGATCCCCTGATTGTGCAGGGAGTTCACAGCGATCTCCGTCACCCCGGCGAGCTTATACAGCCAACCACCGGAGGTGACGCGCACCGCGTGCGCCTTACCCTGGCGCACCCGGGCGGACGGCTGCATCGGCGTGGAATGATCCATCCGATCCGGCAAATCCTGCAAGCGCTGATGCAGCGAGCCTCCGAGTGCCACGTTCAGCTCCTGAAACCCCCGGCAAATCGCCAGCAGCGGAACGCCACGGGCGACGGCGGCGCGAATCAGGGGCAGCGTGATACCGTCCCGGGCCGGGTCTTCCGGTGTGCCCTCGGCGTGCGGCGGGCCATCATACAGCTCGGGTTGCACGTTCGACCGGCTGCCGGTCAGAATGATTCCATCAAGACGGTCCAGCAAAGTCTCGATATCGGCGGTCGGGCCGTTGGCGGGCAGCAGCACCGGAACGCCGCCAATCACCTCATCGGTCGCTCGGACATAGGTGTCAGACGCCGCGTGATTCGGCATTCCGAAAACACCGAACTGCTTGGTGCAGCAACTGATGCCGATCAACGGCTTGACGACGCGGGGGGACCTCATCCTGAGAAGGATCATCCCCCAGTTTCGTGGCAAAAAGAAGAGCTTTTCGTCGCGTTCGACACATAACCGTCATGCGACCGCCGATTTACGGGGATTTGGCGGCGGGGACTGAGATTTGCTCGAACAGTTGCGGATCGAAGCTGCCGCCGAGTTGGGCATTATACAGCGTGACGTGAGTCTCCCGCCGCTGGGCATCGAGCACCGTCCATTGCCGCAAGGTCAGCGGCGGATCGGCGAACATCAGGGTCAATGATCCGTCGCCGGGGCTTTGCGTCCGCACCAGGGTCATTTGCAGTTGGCCGGGCAGACGCTGAATACCGGTCACGGTGACCGCGCCGGCCAGTTCGACCGTGTCGGCCAGCAGGATCCCCAGCGGGGTGCGGTCGAGGCCGATCTGGCTGGTTTGCTGAAGCGCCGAGTCGTGGAAGATCAGTTCCCCATGCGTGGCGATCAGCAGGAACGGGGCGGGCGGATCATACTGGAACCGCATGCGGCCGGGACGTTGCAGCCAGGCGGTGCCCTCGGAAATGGCACCGTCCTGAGCGACCTGCAGGAAGTGCGCCTTGAGCGATTTCAGGCCATTCAAATACGCCTCGACGCGAGCGATGTCGGCCTTGTCCTGCGGCGAGAACGCCGATCCCGGCGCCGCCCGGGCGGTCAAGGTCAGCGGAACGAGTGCGGCGGCGGAAAGCAGAAGGGTGCGGCGGAGGATCATGCGCGGGATGTGGCGGTTCTGTCGCCGGTTTGCAAATGTTCGAAATGTAATCTTGGACGGAACGCTAATCGGAGGGCGGCAGAAATATCACGGTGCCGTTTGATCGAAGCGGAACGGCGGTCTGTTGGGCCACCGTGGCCGAACGCGCGCGTTGGGGATCGGACCAGAACCGTTCGAAAGGAACAACCGATGCGTACGACGTTCGCCCTGGCGGCGGCACTCTCGTTAGGTCTGCTGGCCGGCTGCGGCTCCCGGGAACCCGAACGGGCCGAAGGCGGCGCCGCAACCGGGGCTGCCAGTGGCGCGGCGGTCGGGTTGGTCGGAGGACCCGTCGGCGTCGTCGCAGGCGGGGCGATCGGCGCGGTGGCGGGCGGTGCGACCGGGGCGGCAACCAAGCCCAAGGACGTTAATCTGGGCGCGCCTCCCTGGCACGACAACACGCAGACCGGTCAGACGGCCGCCCGGCATATGGCAAACTGACCGGCTGGCCGCACCCGATCGGGCCTGTTAGCGTCGCCTTCGCATAATCCGGGCGTCTCGCGGTTGGGACGTGCCCCTTTCGGGTGAGGTCGCAATTGATGCGCAAAGCGATGCTGCTGTTTCTGGCCGGGTGCCTGTCCGGATGCGGGCAAACCGGCGCTGACCGGACAAGCGGGGGTGCGGCGACCGGCGCCGGAACCGGGGCGGTCATCGGGTTGGTCGGCGGTCCGGTCGGTGTGGTGGCCGGCGCCTTGATCGGCGGCGGTGTGGGAGCGGTTTCGGGCGCGGCGGTCCCGGAGAAACATCTGGACCTGGGGCCACCGCCGTGGAGTAGCCAGTCCCGTTAGGCGACGCCGGCAACAAGCGAATCGGTCTCCGGACTACCCCGTGTTGGCGCCAATTCTCGCCCGTCGATAGGGGGCGGCTTGTCCGGGCCAACGATCGCGGCACTGTCGAGTCACAGGTGGCCCGGACAAGCCCTAGAGGAGTCTCACATCTTTCTTCCGCGTCGATCCGAGCAACCTGCCGCGATGGATAGCATAGAACTGTTCCCGCCCCCGCCTCATGGTGATGGGTCCGGGTGGCCGATAA